>JGI994J12354_10004250_pt1 | contig 12968 bp, 7 predicted proteins | sample IntmicLarv3ML3BL_FD_12354 | JGI IMG/M metagenome (IMG submission 12354)
GGAGATATAAATGCAAGTGCGGCAAAACATTTTCACAAGAAACATCTATTGTCAACAGAGGTTGTTTTATTTCCGACAATACAAAAATTGCCGTAGCTTTAGATGCCGGAAATAAAACATCTGAGAATGATATCGCTTTAAGAAATAAGGAAATTTAAAAATATCGATAAAAACGTTACATGTCGAGATTTCAATAATACATTTATTATTGTAGAAGTTGTCACTATAGTGAAATTCCACAAAATAAAACACTCGGATTAACGGAACTGCCATATAAAATCACAAAAGAACTGAGGTTATGGAAAAAGTTTGCGCTTGGCAGTGGAATTATTTGGAACAAATATTAATTGTTGTATCCGTTTATAATATATTTATTTTAAACTTTATTTAAATTTAGGACGTTTTGGATTTTTTCAAACGCCTATCAAAATAGAGGTAATGAGGAGAGAGATATGAAAAGAAAATCTGAGCTGGAATATCGTGTCTATCAAATGCCGGCAGGAGAACATTGTTTGGCGTTGTTTGGGAGCAAGTGGTTTCGTGTCTACGGAACAGGTATGAAAGAGCTGCATTTACATAATTACATGGAGATAGGCGTCTGCTATGAAGGAAATGGAAGAATGAACTTTGGAGAGGAAGTATATGAATTTGAAGAAGGGGAATTTACAGTGATTCCTAAGAACTATCCACATGCTACAAGTAGCGATGTAGGCATGTTTTGTTCATGGGAATACCTCTTTATTGACACGGAGAGCATACTAAAGCAAATTTATGGTGAATCACACATAGTCTATTCCAAAATATGTAATCGGATAAATGCAAAAGCACATTTGTTAAAAGGCAGTGATTATCCGGAGTTGATTGGAAACATTCGAGCAATTTTGAAACTCATGCATGAAAGAAAAGAATTTTATCAGGAAAAGGTGAGAGGATTGGTTCAAACAGTTATTTTTGATATCGTATGTTTGAATCAAGAGTCGGAAGATAAGATTGTAAATCAAGAAAAAAACCAACCATTATGGATTAGTGAAATCGTTGATTATATTGCTGGGTGCTATATGGAACCAATAAAGATATCTGAATTGTCAGATAGGTGTCATATGAGCGAGGTTCATTTTCGGCGTTTATTTTTAAAACATATGAAAATGTCTCCGGTTGCATATATCAATTTGGTGCGTATTAACGCAGCGTGTGATTATATGCGTAAAACAAATGATTCTACTTGTGAAATTGCACATCGTTGCGGATACACAACAACTTCTACCTTTCATAGAAACTTCAAAAAAATAACAGGGAGCTCTACAAGAGAGTGGAAGAAACGTCCTGAAATTTGGGAACGACAGATATTAAAATATAATATTCAGGAAAAGGAAGGCTGGTAAAAAGTAAAAATAATGATTAAAAATGCAATATTTTTGATTGATAATGAAGACAAAAAAAGAATCGTAATGGTATAATGTACCTAAAGATGCTCCGATAATGGTGAAAAAAATATATAAAACAACCAAAAATAACAAGGGGCATACGTTATTGAAGGAGGATATACAGTTATGAAGAAGAAATTTTTGGCATTATTTATGACAGTATCATTAGTTGCATCATTGACCGCATGTGGAGGTGGCAACAACGGTGCTGGAACCGAAAGCGGAACTCAAAGCAATAGTGAGGCAACTCAAAACAATAGTGAGGGCGGAAGCGATACTCAAAGCAATAGTGAAGGCGGAAGCGATACAGCATCAGAGGGAGACAATGAATTGACTGTGTGGTGTTGGGATCCGGCATTTAACATTTATGCGATGGAAGAAGCCGCTAAAGTATATCAACAAACGAATCCGGATTTCGTATTGAATATCGAAGAAGTTCCAAGACCGGATATTCTGGTTAGAATCATGACAGCAGCAACATCTAACGACTTAAGCTCTTTGCCGGATATCTTATTAATACAAGATACTGAATTTGCGAAAACAGTTATGACATTCCCGGAAGTTTTTGATGATTTAACAGATTCCGGTATTGATTTTGACTCATTTGCATCAGCAAAAACAGCTTTTTCAATGGTAGATGGAAGAAATTACGGAGTTCCTTTTGATAACGGTGCAGCAGTTGCGGCATTAAGAACAGACGTATTAGAGGAAGCCGGATACACATTGGAAGATTTTACTGACATTACATGGGATCAATGGATTGAGCAAGGAAAAGATGTTCTTGCAAAAACAGGCAAACCAATGAATGCTACAACATCAGGTGGTGCCGGTTTTGCATCAATGATGCTCCAATCAGCAGGTGCTTCATACTTTGATGCTGATGGTAATCCTGACCTGGTTGACAATGAACTTCTGATAAAAACCCTTGAAACATACAAAGAATTAGTAGACACAGGTGTTTTACTTGAAGTGAATGGTTGGGACGAATATATCGGAACAATAGTAAACACGGTGGCTGTTGGAACTATCAGCGGCTGTTGGATTTTAGGTACTATCCAAACAGCTGAGGACCAAGCAGGGCTATGGGGTGTTACTAACATGCCTAGATTTGCCGATGTTGCTGAAGCAACAAACTACGCTAACAATGGTGGTTCAAGTTGGGGAATCACTTCAAATTCTAAAAATAAAGAATTAGCATACGACTTCATGGGAAGCACATTTGGTGGTAGTGTTGAGTTTTACGAAACTATCTTAGAATCAGCTGGTGCATTATCTACATGGATTCCGGCAGGTGATAGTGATGTATACGCAGAGCCACAAGAATTCTTTGAAGGTCAAGCAATTTATTCATTGATTACTGATTATGCGGCTCGCATTCCAAGTATCAATACCGGTCTGTTCTATGCAGAAGCATTAGACGCAGTAGGGACAGCTGTACAAAGAATAAGGGATGGTGCTGATATCCGAACAGAACTTCAAGAAGCTCAAAATACTGTTGAATTTCAAATGCAAGACTAGATATATTGTAGGAAATATAAAATACTGTTTGTATAGCAGGGATTATTTTAAATAAAAACAATAAAGCTATTCGGAAACCACCTTTTTGCCTCTAGGCTTTTTGCTTCGCAAAAAAGCCCCTGTCGGCTGACAGCTGACAGAAACCGTGATGTTTTAACGCGGTTTTCGGCAGCTCATTCAAGTTTCCGAACAGGTCTAATATGCAGGGGGCGTGAAAATGCTCCCCCTGCATTTTGATATTATACCCTGAAAGGGAGTAAGCGATGTGAAACAAGACAAAACGAAAATGACGGTAGCACGTAGACATAGTTTGACGGGGTGGGTATTCTTGGCACCGGCAACCATCATGATTGCAATCATGAGTTTCTACCCGATGGTTCAGGCATTTATCCTATCATTACAATCGGGTAAAGGAAATAATTTGTCTTGGGCCGGAATTAACAACTATGTTAGAATGTTTAGCGACAAAATATTTATGCAGGCATTGTTAAATAATTTTTTCTACTTGATTATTCAAGTTCCGATTATGCTTATCTTAGCGTTAATATTAGCGTCGTTGCTAAACAATAGGGATTTAAAATTTAGAGGGTTATTTAGAACGGCAATTTTTTTGCCGTGTGCGACTGCATTGGTGTCGTATGCAACTATTTTCCGTTCGCTGTTTGCAATAGATGGATTGGTGAATGCTGTACTTATAAAAATAGGATTTCTTGATACAGGCTATAATTTTTTAACTAACGCTACCAGTGCAAGATTTATCATAATCATAGCACTAATTTGGCGATGGACAGGATATAATATGGTATTTTTCTTATCAGGATTACAAAATATTGAATATTCTATATATGAAGCGGCAAAAATAGATGGTGCTTCACCATTTCAAGCGTTTCGTAAGATTACAATACCACTTTTGAAGCCGACAATCTTACTAACGGCGATTATGTCGACAAACGGTACATTGCAACTGTTTGATGAATCAGTTAACTTGACTGCCGGCGGACCGGCAAATGCAACGATTACAATGTCACATTATATTTATAATACGACATTTCTGAATGTGCCGACCTTTGGATATGCCGCTGCAATGTCTTTTTTGATATTGATTTTGGTGGCAATATTAGCACTTATTCAAATGAAAGTAGGTGATACGCGTGACTAAAGGTAAAAAGATTATCGTATATACTGTTTTGACGATTTCTTCATTTGTTTCGGTATTTCCACTATATTGGATGTTTGCCGCAGCAACAAATAAAAGTGTTGATGTCGCTCGTGGGCGATTGCTTCCAGGCGGTGAATTGATTAACAATTTTAGAAACTTAGTAGCGCAATACGACCTTGGGAGTGCGATGACTAATTCTTTTAAGTATGCGATATCATTGACTTTAATAGCCATGTTTATTTGTTCATTAGCCGGTTACGGATTTGAGATTTACCACAGCAAAGCAAAAGATAGACTCATGTCGGTACTGCTGTTGGCGATGATGATACCATTTGCGGCGGTTATGATTCCGTTATATCGGTTCTTCGCACAACTGGGACTGCTAAATTCTGTATTAGGCTTCATTTTACCATCAATAGCCACTCCACATGACATCATGGAGGCGGCAAGAATGGACGGATTGAATGAATTTCAGATATTTTGCAAAATATTTATCCCAACGATGAAATCAACCTATGCAGCGGCGATGACAATCACATTTATGGGTGCATGGAATAGTTATTTATGGCCTAAGGTTATTATGACCAATGCACAGACCATTACCATGCCGATGCTGGTAGCTAACTTGAAAGAAGGATATGTAACAGATTATGGAATGTTGATGTTAACAGTACTATTATGTACATTACCAACAGCCGGGATATTCTTTATCCTGCAAAAGAATTTTGTAGAGGGAATTACCGGTGCAGTTAAGTGAATCACCTCGCCGCAAGCAAACGAGGTTGGTCGTAAAAGCTTTGCTTTTACTGCTCACCCAAGCAACCCGGGTATCGGTTTCATATGCACGCGGCAAGCTCTCTCGCTTGGCTCATTGCCATCGCGAAAATAAAGTAAAAACATGAATCATATAGCGGATATTTTCCGAATAAGGGAAATGTCCACTTTTGACGAGGAGGCAAAATGAAGACATTTGATTATAATTTAGTGAAAAACCCTGTGTATTTTTCAGATAATCGCATGAAAGCACATTCTGACCATACGTATTATAAAAGTTGGGAAGATATGGATAATAACGAAAATGGTTTCCGCCATAGTTTGAACGGTATTTGGAAATTCCATTATGCTAAGAACTATGAAAATACTGTAAAGGGATTTGAAGAGGAAAATTATTGTTGCTTACCATGGGATGATATTAGAGTCCCGGCACATATTCAATTAGAGGGATATGACATTCCGCAATATGCGAATGTTCAGTATCCATGGGATGGCAGAGAGTTATTTAAGCCGGGTGAAATTCCAACCAGATTTAATCCGGTAGCAAGCTATGTTAAATATTTTGAAGTTCCTAAAGAAATGAAAAATCAACCGCTTTATATCTCTTTTCAAGGAGCAGAGAGTGGCTTGGCACTATGGCTAAATGGTTCTTTTGTGGGGTATAGCGAAGATTCTTTCACTCCATCAGAATTTGAATTAACACCATACCTAAATGATGGCATTAATAAATTAGCAGTACAAGTCTTTAAATGGACCAGCAGTAGTTGGTGCGAGGATCAAGATTTTTACCGTTTCTCGGGAATATATCGTGATGTGTATTTATTTACAATGCCATCGATACACGTTTATGATTTGGGAGTTCGTACACTTTTAGATAATCAGTATGAAAACGCTGAATTAGAAGTAACAGTAGCAAGCCTGTCAGACGAAACAGGAAAAATTAACTTGACCCTTAAAGACGGCGATAAAACGATTATTGAAAGTAAGGAAGATTTTACCGGCAAAGACAAATATACAATGGCTGTGAAAACTCCCAAGTTGTGGAGTGCAGAATCACCAAAGCTATATGATTTATTGATTGAAGTGATTAACAAAAAAGATGAAATCACAGAGGTGATTCGCCAAAAAGTTGGGTTCAGAAGATTTGAGATGATTGACAGTATCATGCATTTAAATGGCAAACGCATCGTCTTTAAAGGCGTTAACCGCCACGAATTTAGTTCGATTACAGGAAGAAATGTTAGTGAAGCAGAACTAATTACAGACCTTGTAACGATGAAGAAGAATAATATCAATGCGATTAGAACTTGTCATTATCCGAATGCTACACGAATTTATGAATTGTGTGATGAATACGGAATTTACATGATTGATGAAACGAACCTTGAATCACACGGTTCATATGCCGGGAACGGAAGATTTGAACGTAATATTGCCGAAGTTGTACCGGGCGATAGACCTGACTGGCTGGAAATGATGTTAGACCGTGTAGAGTCAATTTATCAAAAAGATAAGAATCATCCGGCAATATTAATCTGGTCTTGTGGTAATGAGTCTTTCGGAGGGATTAACATTTTTGAAATGTCTAACAAATTCCGCACATTAGACCCAACTCGTTTGGTTCATTACGAAGGTATTAACGAGGATAGACGCTACAATGATACGAGTGATATAGAAAGTCGCATGTATGTACATGTAGACAAAATCGCAGAGTTCTTAAAAAATGACCGCAGCAAACCATATATATGTTGTGAATATAGTCATGCGATGGGTAACTCTTGCGGTGCAATGCATAAATACACTGACTTAACTGATACAGAACCTCTTTACCAAGGTGGATTTATCTGGGATTATATCGACCAATCAATTTATAAAAAAGACCGTTACGGAAAAGAATTTCAAGCATATGGCGGTGACTTCGGCGAGCGTCCTACAGATTACGAATTTAGCGGTAACGGTATCGCTTATGGCGGCGAACGCGGTGAATCACCTAAGATGCAAGAAGTGAAATTCAACTACCAAAACATCAGTGTGTTTGTTGAAGATGAAAAAGTTAAAATTGTAAATAAAAACTTGTTTACGAATACTGATGAATTTGATTGTGTAGTAAGTGTATGTAAAGATGGTATATTGCTTAAAGAAGCTGCTTTGGATACAAATGTGAAATCATTATCAGAGGCGACTTATAAGCTGCCGATAGAGCAGTTCAAACATCAAGGCGAATATGTAACGACTGTATCATTTGTTTTAAAAGAAGATACCGCATGGGCTAAAAAAGGACATGAAGTTGCTTTTGGTCAAGGAATTTATAAGGTAGAAGAAAAAGTTGAAACTCCAAGCGATTGGATAGAAATTATTGACTCTGACTACAACATCGGAGTTCGCGGAGAGCACTTTGATGTGTTGTTCTCAGTAACAAATGGTGGTCTGGTATCTTATCGTTATGCCGGTAAAGAAATGATTGAAGCAATCCCTAAACCTAACTTCTGGCGGGCACCGGTCGATAACGACAGCGGAAATTTGATGCAGATGCGCTGTGGGCAATGGAAAATAGCAAGTATGTATTCATCTCACCGTGCTCCTGACGGCACTTTTAACCTGCCACAATTAAAGAAAAATAAAAATAGTGCTGTGATTACATATACATACGTACTTCCAACCACGCCAACGACTGAGTGCGATTTGGAATACGAAGTATTTGGTGACGGAACAATTCACACAACACTACGATATAAGGCAGCAAAAAACATGGGCGATATGCCGGAATTTGGTGTAATGTTTAAGTTCGATGCAGATTATGAGTACGTGGAATGGTACGGTAACGGACCGGCAGAAACCTATGAAGACCGTAAGCATGGAGCAAAACTTGGTATTTATAAGAACAAAGTAGCTGATAACATGGCTAAATATTTGGTGCCGCAAGAGTGTGGAAATAAAACGGCGGTACGTTATGCGACAATCACCGACCGTAAGGGACGAGGAATGAAATTTGCCGGTGATAACCTTAATTTCTCGGCACTGCCATATACACCGCATGAATTAGAAAATGCACGTCATCCATATGAATTGCCGGAAGTACACTACACAGTAGTCAGAGTATCGAAACAGCAGATGGGGATTGCCGGTGATAACAGTTGGGGTGCCTTACCTCATCCGGAGTACTGCATTGATACCAATGACGAGATGGAGTTTACATTTAGTTTTAAGGGCATCTAATTGTGCAGCAAATTTAACTCAAGGCGAAATCCCCACCTCTAAGTGTCAAGTCGCAGACTTGAACACGAAGGTGGCGGGTGACAATTTATTTGGTGGTGGGTTTCAAGCCACCACCAAATTAGCATTATATTTCTGCAAGAAATGTAATGCTGCCTTGACATTCCTTTACGAAGACTTTAATAAGAGGTATAAAGATGAGTGAACAAAACAAAGGACGAGTTACAATTCCAACTGATACAGATATTATCAAAGAAACCCGCGAACTCATGAAAGTGTGGAAAGCGGACGCATTAAGAGATTGTGATGGAACAGAATTTCCACAAGAGCTTCGAGATGAAGAAGTAGCCATTTATGCGACCTATTATACGACCAGAAAAGATAATGCATGGGCAAAAGCCAATCCTGACGAAATACAGCAATGCTATATTTGCACCGGATTTCAAATGGCTGAATGTGAAAAATTACAGATATCATTATTGTCGGGACTTAGTCGTGAGATGCTAAAGATTAATTCACATGATGATGTGAAGCGTTGGTGGGAAGTGATTGACCGTACAACAGGCGAAGTGGTTTCACCTGCAATGTGGGACTATGATGAGCAAAACGAAACGGTTATTATCCGTGAATGTGTAACATATCACGAGTATAGCGTCAGCTTTTTGGCGTACTTGATATGGGACCCGATACACATGTATAATGCAGTAGTAAATGACTGGAAAGATACTGAACACCAGCTTACTTTTGATGTTCGTCAACCAAAAACGAAAGAGTATTCAAAGGCCAGATTGAGAAAATTCTTAGAGGAACATTCTTATGTAAGTGTGGTGCGGTTTACAACATTTTTCCACCAATTTACCTTACTGTGCGACGAGCTCAGACGAGAAAAGTATGTCGATTGGTTTGGATATACTGCTTCGGTAAGCCCTTATATTTTGGAACAATTTGAAAAAGAGGTCGGCTATCCGTTTAGAGCAGAATATATTATTGATGAGGCATATTACAACAATCAGTACCGAGTGCCATCGGTGCAGTATCGGGATTTCATGGCATTTCAAAGAAGAGAAGTTGCCAAGCTGGCGAAAGAATTTGTAGATATTGTTCATGAATACGGAAAAGAAGCAATGATGTTCTTAGGTGACCATTTTATAGGAACAGAGCCGTATATGGAGGAGTTTACCAGTATTGGTCTGGATGCTGTTGTGGGAAGCGTTGGCAATGGCAGTACATTGCGTTTGATATCGGAAATACCGGGGGTCAAATATACCGAAGGGCGTTTTTTGCCGTACTTTTTCCCGGACACCTTTTTTGAAGGCGGCAATCCGACCGCAGAAGCTATGGAAAATTGGGTAGCGGCGAGAAGAGCGATTTTGCGAAAGCCGATAGATAGAATAGGGTATGGCGGATATTTAAAATTAGCATTACAGTTCCCTGACTTTATTGATTATATTACGCGCATTACAGATGAATTTAGAACTCTATATGAAAATATCAAAGAAACAACGCCATATTGCTTTAAGAAAGTAGCGATTTTAAATGCCTGGGGGAAGATGCGCTCATGGGGTGCTCATATGGTTCATCATGCCTTGTATCAAAAAGAAAATTATAGTTATGCGGGCATTTTAGAAATTTTAGCAGGAGCTCCTTATGAATTGCAGTTCTTGAGTTTTGAAGACATTTTAAATAACGAAGAGGCTTTAAAAGAAGTGGATATTATAATAAATATCGGTGATGCCGAAAGTGCGCATAGCGGCGGCATATACTGGGAAAATCCACTGATACTGGAGCGAGTAAGAGGATTTATTAGAAAAGGCGGCGGCTTTGTTGGCGTGGGTGAACCATCAGCCAGACAATACCAAGGACGTTTCTTCCAATTGGCGTCAGCACTTGGTGTAGAAAAAGAAACGGGTTTCACATTAGGATATGATAAGTATAATAAAGAGGTTGTTTCCCATTTTATCACGAAGGGTTGCGTTGACAAAATAGACTTTGGTGAGGGTAAAAAGGCTATCTATGCTTTAGAAGGCAGCCGGATATTGGCAGAACAAGATGGTGATGTTCAGATGGCAGTCAATTCATATGGTGACGGTCGATGTGTTTACATGAGTGGATTGCCATATAGTGATGATAATGCAGCTTTGCTTCATCGAGTTCTTTTATGGAGTGCTTGTGCAGAAGAAAAAATAGACACTTGGCGTAGTGATAATCCTAAGCTGGAAGTAAACGTATATCCAAAGCAAAAGAAATACTGCGTGGTAAACAATTCTTATGAAAATCAAGTTAGTAAAGTATGGACAAGAGATGGTGAGTTTTTTGAAATAGAGATAGAGTCCGGTGGCATACGGTGGTTTGAAATGAAATAGAACATTGGTATTGTCATTCATAGGAATGACGCTGACATGACCGGGGATTTGAATAAAATAGGAATCAAAAGCCTTTTAGAATGGGACTAAAGATTCCAAGGAATATTAGTATTTTTAGGAGGGTTATTAATGTGTATCGTACCAAAACCAAACGGTGAGTGGAGTGATTGTGGTGAGAATTGGAAAGCGCCGGAAGTATTGAGCGTCAATTATGGAGATTTTGAAACATACTGCACGGATATTTACGCAACACGCAGCGGTATTACACTTCAAGAAAGTGCAAAGGAGGCCTCTTTGCAACTGGTACGTGACAAAACTTTTGCAGCCGAAGAATACGAAATCGCTATTAATAGCAATATCAAAATCACTGCTGCAACAGAAAAAGGAGTAATTTGGGCTTTGGCAACATTTTTTCTTGGAACCAAAGATAATTCTCATAAATGCGGGAGATTACATGAACAGCCAAAGTATGCACATCGTGGTTTTCATCTCGATAGTTCTCGCAACTTTATTAGCGTTGAAACTATCAAAAGTATCTTAGATGCAGCGGGTCTCGCCAAAATAAACGTATTTCATTGGCATCTTACTGATGATCAAGGCTGGCGACTTGAAAGTACGCAGTATCCCTTACTGACAAAAGACGGACCATTTTACACTAAAGAAGAAGTTCGGCAGATAGTATCATTTGCCCAAAAATGTGGTATTGATGTTATTCCTGAAATCAATGTTCCCGGGCATACTTCGGCTGTTTTGGCCGCATATCCACAATTGGGCTGTTTTAACAAAGAGGTTCCCGTTCAAACAGGGGCCGGTATTTTCCCAATTATTCTTTGCGGCGGTAAAGATGAAGCACTGACCTTTATCAAAGACATTCTTACTGAAACAGCCGAATTGTTCCCCGGTGAATTTATCCACGTGGGCGGTGATGAAGCACCTAAAACTGAGTGGGAAAAATGTCCGCATTGTGCGGCACGAATGGCGGAAAATGACATTTTAGACTTGAACGACTTACAAGGATGGTTACTTAGTCAAACAACAGAACATCTAAAGAAACTCGGAAAACGTGCTATTTGTTGGAATGATGGTTTTACCAAGCGTAATTTTGCCGACAATGTTGTTATTCAGCAATGGAAGGACGAGGTTTCAGAAAATCTCACGCTGCAACATTGGCAAAAAGGTGGTGAAGTTATATTTTCTGATGTGTTGTATTGCTATTTTGATTATTCGATTGCAGTGATAAGTTTGAAAAAGGTATATAAGTATTTTCCAAAATCGCAAAAAACAAACTGCGCAGATGCTAAAAATACTCGAGGTATCGAATGTTGCCTATGGACCGAAAATTTTAAAACGCCGGAACAGTTAGGCAAAGAACTGTTTCCGAGATTATTTGCGATAGCTGAACGAGGGTGGAGTAATCATTCTAATTATGCTAATTTTGAACAAAACTTAATTACATTGCTCAGCTACCTCGATAAGAATAATGTTAGCTATACATCTCTGGCAAACGCAAATCCGAAAGGGAAGGCCAGACGTCAAGGAATAGAAGAATTTCTATTACGTTTCTTTCAAGTGAGGGCTATTAGTGCTGACGGTATTAAGTTTCGCAAGAATCATATTTTCAAACGAGTATTTAAGGCTTGTGGCCTAGATGCAATTCCCGTTATTCTTAAGTTGATGAAAAAGTAATTGCTATAAGCGTCGCTAATTCAGCTTTTTGAGACAACGTAGTCAAAAGCATTTACCCCAAATATTTACTGATATCCATTTTCTTTTATTTTTGCTATATGCATTTTATTATTATACATACTTTTATTTTTTACAAAGTTTCGAGGACTGGTACCTAAAGAAAGAGGCAGGGTAAACTTGCGAGAGTTTACTCTTTGCCCCTGACACATAGAAAAAAGCGAAGTCACCTGATAAAGTAGAAGAAAAATCAGTCGAAAGCGATGGAAAGAGCAATAGAGGAAGGGCAGATTCATATAAAAAATGGGAAGCGAGTGAAAAAACCATTCGTCATCAGGACTGGCTGGTAAAACTTCGTTTTACTGCTCAACCAAGCAACCTGGGCTTCATGACAAACGCATAAATTAGAAATAAATAAGGAAATAAACTCTCAAAACCATTATAATCAAGAAATAGGGGCTGATTATATATAGGAAGAATTAATAAAATATTTAGAAATCGTAATAGATTTAGGACAAGCTAAAAAAGTAAAACTAAAATAGACTCGTTCCGAAACCTTACAATAATATAAATATGAGTTAAAATAAACGTATGGATAATGAAACGCGTATAGCAAAATTAAAAGAAAATGAATATCAAGAAATATTTGAGGTAAAAAAGCCAACCTTTGAAGCCATGCTTACCATATTGGAGGAAGAGTACGAGGAGTTGCATAAACAAGGCGGTCGGCCGCCAAAATTAAAAGTCTTGGACAGATTGGTCATTACCCTTGGTTATTATCGGGAGTATCGTACAATGCAACATATTGCTTTTGACTACAATGTCGCCAAAAGC
>JGI994J12354_10004251_pt1 | contig 12966 bp, 15 predicted proteins | sample IntmicLarv3ML3BL_FD_12354 | JGI IMG/M metagenome (IMG submission 12354)
TTTGTATATAATAGCGGACAGTCGGAGGTGTGTATGAAGCGAATCACATATCTGAACGGTAGCCCATGCCGCAACGGGGCGACAGATGAATTGCTGCGCCTGCTGGTACAGCATATCGGCAGCGAGTATACGCATCATGTTTGCAACCTGCGTGATTTCCGCATTGCGTATTGTATGGGTTGCAAAGCCTGTTATAATACAGGGGTGTGCGCGCAAAACGACGATATGCCGGAAATTATACAACAGCTTGCGAGTGCGGACGTTATTGTGACCGTTTCTCCCTCGTATTGGGCGGATATTACGGGGCAGATGAAGGTGTTCTTTGACCGTTGCACGCCGTATTGCGCTTTACATACGTCGCAGGATGTATTGACAGCGGGGAAAATCGGCTTTGCTGCCGCCATCCGCACAGGGCACAACCCAAGTGAATGCCTGCATATTATAGAGAGCATCAACCATTTTTATGGGCATATGGAGATTGTTTCCGCGGACAGCGTATATCTCTGCGGCATACAAACGCCGGATGACATACGTAGGCAAGACGACATAATAAAACAATTCGCCACACAAATGAAACGTATACTATTGCATTCCGAAATATAGAAAGAATGACCAGAGGGGTGAATCCATTGTTATCCAGCCAAATTTTACAAAGCACGATTGACGGGCTGAAAAACATCACACGCTGCGAAATGAGCGTGATTGAACGAGAGGGTAAGATTGTTTCCAGCACCGAAGAGGAGATGTTGAACACGCAAGTGGACGGCATCGGGAACTTTATCGCCTCGCAGGCGGAAAGCCAGTTGATACAGGGATACCAGTATTTCAAGGTGTTCGACAATGGTGTGGCGGAATATGTCGTCATTATCAAGGGGGAGGGCGACGAGACATACCGCATCGGTAAGATTGCGGCGTTCCAGATTCAAAGCCTGCTGGTGGCGTATAAAGAACGGTTTGACCGCGACAATTTCATCAAAAACCTGCTGCTGGACAACCTCCTGCTGGTAGACATTTACAGCCGTGCGAAAAAACTGCGAATAGAAAACAATATCCGCCGTATTGTCTATCTCATTGAGACGGACATCGACAAGGAGCTTTCCGTGGTGGAAATCGTCCGCAACATCTTTCCTGCAAAGATGAAGGATTTCGTGACTGCGGTGGACGAACGGAGCATTATCCTTGTGAAGGAGCTTCGCGAGAAGGACGATACGGAGGAAATTGAGAAGACGGCCTCCATCATCTGCGATACGCTTTCGATTGAATCGATGAATAATGTCCGCGTGGCAATCGGTACAATTGTGTCTGACCTCAAGAACGTATCCGGTTCTTACAAGGAAGCGAAAATGGCGCTGGAGGTCGGCAAAATCTTCGATGCGGACAAGAACATCGTAAACTATGACAAGCTAGGCATAGGCCGCTTGATTTACCAGCTCCCCGTGTCGTTGTGTCGTATGTTCATCGCAGAGGTGCTGGACGGGCTGTCGCTCGACCAGTTTGACGACGAGACGCTTGCCACGGTGAACAAGTTCTTCGAAAAGGATTTGAACGTGTCGGAAACCTCGCGCCAGCTCTATATCCATCGCAACACGCTTGTGTACCGGCTGGATAAGTTGCAAAAGATGACCGGGCTTGATTTGCGCGATTTTGACGATGCGATTATTTTCAAAATCACCATGATGGTCAGCAAATATATGACATACAAAGACAAATTCATGTACTAGGAGTAGTGTAATGGCGAAAATTGTGATTCTAGGCTCCATCAATACAGATTTGGTGATACAGTCGCCCAAGGCGCCGCGTATGGGTGAGACGGTGATGGGTGGAGGCTTCCGCATAATTGCGGGCGGCAAAGGTGCAAACCAGGGTGTAGCTGTGGCGCGGCTGCTTGGCGAGGGCGCGTCGGCAGCGTTTATCGGTGCGGTCGGCGGGGATGAATTCGGGCCCATTATGCGTGGCAACCTGGCGGAAAACGGCTTGGACGTAATGCATGTCAAGTCTGTGGCGGATTGCGCCACGGGCACGGCGGTCATCGTCGTACACGAGGGAGATAACTTCATTGTACTGGATTCCGGCGCAAACGGCACCATCACGCCGGACGATGTTGCCCGGGCGGAGGACATCATCGCCGGTGCGGATATTCTGGTGACGCAGTTGGAAATCCCGCTGGAAGCGGTGCGTGCGGCGTTGGCTTTGGCGAAGCGGTACAATGTGACGACATTATTGAATCCCGCACCGGCACGTCCGCTGGATGCGGCACTGCTTGCCATGGTGGACATCATCACACCGAACGAGACGGAATGTGAAACGCTGACGGGCGTAAACGCGGATACAATAGAGGGTGGCAAAGCGGGCGTTGCGGCGCTGCTTGAGATGGGTGTGAAGCAAGCCATCGTCACACTTGGCGCAAACGGCGCGGCGTATAACGACGGCGGCGACATTTTGCACCAGCCGGGCGTGAAAGCGGATGTAGTTGTGGATACGACGGCGGCGGGGGATTCCTTCACGGGCGCGTTGGCCGTGGCTTTGACGGAAGGGAAATCCATCCATGAGGCAATTGTGTTCGCAAACCATGTCGGCGCGATTACTGTGGCGACAATGGGTGCGCAGCCGTCACTGCCGACGAGAGCGGCAGTGGAAAAGAAGATGAAAGAGAGATAGATATGCCTTTGTCTCCGTGAAATGCGCAAACGGTCAATATTTATCAGGTGGGAAGGTTTCAAATGAAACTGTACACGACGAACCGAAAGCTGATATGGATGGGTTTGTTATTAACGAATTCCGGCAACTCATAGGATACAAGGGAATGGCGTTTCATGTTGTGGTACCCGATGGAGTGGTCAGCATTTTACAAAGTGTCAACGACATCGGAAGCAATTGTTTCATGGGATGTAAATCGTTGAAAAATATAATCATTCCGGATAGTGTTTCCTACATAGGCTCAAATGCTTTTGTAGATTGTACATCGTTGGAGCAAGTAAATTTACACAAGGTCTATTTACAAAAAAATGTGTATCATGTGGAAAAAAACAATGAAAAAGCATAAAAAAAGTGCGGCCATAGGCCGCACTTTTTTTATGCAAACAACCCTGTTGACAGATACCGCTCTCCACCGTCCGGTAGGAATGCGACAATGGTTTTGCCTGTGTTTTCCGCTCGGGATGCAATTGTGACCGCGGCGGAAAGCGCTGCGCCAGAGGAAATGCCCACAAGTGCGCCCTCCGTACGGGCAAGGGTGCGGCAGGCATCTGTCGCCTGCGAGGTTGTAACGCGGACGATTTCATCAATGACTGCGCGATTCAACATGTCCGGTACAAAACCCGCGCCGATGCCCGCAAGCTTGTGCGGCCCCGGTTGCCCGCCGGAGAGTACGGGGGAATCGTCCGGTTCTACCGCGACAATACGGGCGGCGGGGTTGCGGCTCTTCAAATATGCGCCCGTTCCGCTAATGGTGCCGCCTGTGCCCACGCCCGAGACGAAAATATCAATCGCGCCGTCTGTATCTGCCCAGATTTCCGGGCCGGTTGTGGCGAAGTGTGCGGCGGGATTCGCAGGGTTTGTAAATTGTCCGGGGATGAAGGCGTGCGGGATTTGCGCAGCAAGTTCGTTCGCTTTGGCAATCGCACCGGTGATGCCTTTTGCGCCTTCTGTGAGCACAAGCTCCGCCCCATAGGCTGCGAGGAGCATCCGCCTCTCTGCACTCATAGTTTCCGGCATGACGATGATGACGCGGTATCCGCGCGCTGCCGCCACAGACGCCAGGCCAACGCCCGTGTTGCCGCTTGTCGGCTCGATGATGACGCTGTCCGGTGTGAGAAGCCCCTGCGCTTCCGCCGCGTCCAGCATGGCCTTAGCGATGCGATCCTTCGCGCTGCCGGCGGGGTTTAGGTACTCCAGCTTGGCCATAAGCCCTTCAACGCCATACGCCGCGCCGAAGCGGCTTAACCGCACCAAGGGCGTATGGCCAATCAGCGTGGAAAGGTTCTCGTGTATCATATACCTCACTCCTGTCTATTCAAAAAACGTCTCAAAATAGTTGGTATTGTATCGCCTGTCCGTTTCGCGTTCCTTGACGGGTATCCATTTTTCAATATCAACGTCGTACAGGTTCGCAATCGCGAGAAGGTAAAACAATACGTCGCAAAATTCCTCATCCAGCGTATTTTTAATGTTCTCACCCTCGGCACGCGGGTAGTTGTGCAGAATGGCCTTCGCCAGCTCCCCTGATTCCTCCATGAATTTCAAGATATAATTGTGTTTCTGTTCGGGCTTGAAATCTTTTGCCTTGATATACTGCTGCATATGCTTGATTGTGATTTCGCCGTCCATGACAAACCCTCCCATGCTTTACTGCGGCCGTCTGTTTTCCTCACGTTTCATCCAGCTGCGGATGCCTCTTCCTGCGTACGGCTCGTCCGCGTGCCTTGGGATGACATGCAAATGTGCGTGAAAGACATCCTGCCCGCCTGCCGCGCCGCAATTCCAGCCGACATTATAGCCATCCGGCTTATATTTGTCATCCAAATATTGCTTCACCCTATCAAGAAGCTGCTTTGTCGCTTCCCATTCCTCGCCGTTTAACACAAACACCGTTTCTCTGTGCGCTTTCGGAATGATAATACATGAACCGATAAGCACCGGATCGGGTTGCTCAATGCAAACGCAATACTCATTTTCGAAAAGGAAAGTTCCATACGTGTCGTTTTTCCAATCACAAAATATGCAGCGCTCCATATCTGTTCACCTCTATTTTAGTGATAAAACCCGAACCCGCGCGGTTTTTGCGCGGGTTCTTAACGGGGTTCCAAGGGACGAGTCCCTTGGCGGGGTCTGGGCTGGTCGCGGAGCAAAATCGCTCCGCTGCTCGCCAATGCACCTGGGCAGCGCTCCGAGAACTGTCTCTTCTACTATCTCGGATTGCTGGATTGCAAAAGCGCCTGCTTGAGGTCGCCCTCGATTTTGTTCAACTCTTGCTCGGCCGCGGCACGCTCCTCACTGCCCTTGCGCTGGATGTCCAGCACCTCGTTGATGGTGGCGATGAGGTTCTCGTTCGTCTTGCGTACGGTTTCAATGGACACAATGGCACGCTCCGATTCCCGCGCGACTTCGACAGAACCCTGCCGAAGCATCTCGCTGTTTTTCAACAACAACTCATTCGTCATATCCGTCACTTTCTTTTGCGCGGCGAGCGCGGCCTTCGAGTTTGCCAAGCCCAGGGAAATGACCATCTGGTTTTTCCACAACGGTATAGCATTCACGATACTGGACTGGATTTTTTCCACAAGCTGCGCGTCGTTGTTTTGAATCATGCGGATTTGCGGCGCCATCTGGATGCTAATGGTGCGGGAGAGCTTAAGGTCGTACAGCTTTTTGTCGAACCGCTCCCCAAGGGTAATCATATCGTTGAGCTTCTGCGTCTCCATCTCATCATTGGCACGCTCGGCGATGGCCTTCTGCATGGGGATATCCTTTTCGCGGTATTGCTTCAGCCGCTCCATGCCTGCGATGATATACATGCTGAGTTCCTTGAAATAGCTGTGGTTGTTTGTATACATTGCATCCAGCATGGCGATGTCCTTCATCAGCGTGCGCTGGTGGCCTTCCAACGTGGTAACAATTTTGTCGATATTTGTCTCAACCTTGGAATAATTCGCCATCATTTTATCAATGGATTTTGTGACCTTATTCCCGCCGAAGAGGCCGAGGAAACCGCCTTTTTCCTCTGTGGCACCGTCAAAACCCTTGATTTCAACGACCAAATCGCCTAAATCCTTGCCGATGGCACCCATATCCTTTGTTTTCACATTTTGCAATACGCTGTCGGAGAATTGCGCAATCTTGTTCTGCGCGGGTGCGCCGAACTGCATGACGACGTTGCTGTCCGCAATATCGATCTTCTCCACAAATGCCTCGACGACCTGCCGCTCCTCCGGTGAGAGCGCGGTCATGGTCAGTGTGGATTCCGCCTGAGCGGGCGCGGGCACAGTGTTTTCAGGTGTGGCTTGCTGCACGACGACGGGTGCACCGCCCAGTTCCAAAGTTGGTATATCATTGCTCATAAAAATCATTCCTTTCCGGTTTTATATTAGGTACGTTTTAATTTCCATATTGATTGTCCACATAGGGTAAAATCGCCCAAGTTACGTCCGCAGCGAGGGTGTTCTTCCACTTGATGCCCTCGCGCAGGCCGACCTGCGGGTTGCAGATACCGAAATCGCCGCAGTCCATGCAGCGCGGGATCTTTTTATCGGCGGCACATTTTTTTTGCCAGCAAGGCTCGCCGCCCGCGCCCTCGAATTTGTTTTCCTTACAGCCGGGACAACGCATCGACCAATCATCCCCGCCATACACACGGGTGAGCCGCTCGCACAGCTCCGCGCGGAATTCTTCGCTGATGGTGCCGCCGGTGTAGTGTATGCACAAGTCGCAACGGTGCCCGCAATCGGAATAGACCGCCTGCGCCTTGGGGAAGGACTTGCGGTTCGGATTCTTTTTAATGAGAATTAGCTTCTCGACTTCTTCCAACATCGCCATGCTTGCAACGGGGATAAGCATCCATTTCCCGTCGCTGACGGTTTCGTTTTCATTGTATATGGCTTGTATAATGGGGCTGAACTCATCCAGCCGCGCCTCAAACTTTTCCCGCTCCGCTTTGCCAAAGATGACTTGAAAATCATATCTGTCCTCGTGGATGTTGATGGACAGGATTGTCCTTTTTCCCTGCCGGAATTTCAAGCACGGGATATCGTAGTACATGCCCGCCACCTCGTCGAGAAGGTACTTACCCCGCAGGAAGCGCATGGTTTCCTCGCTGACTTTTTGCAATTCGGTCAAAGTTTCCATTCGGGTTCCTCCTTGTTGGGGGATGGGACGATGTGGCCGCAGCAAGCTGCTCATTGGGTATCTTCCCCTACGACTCCTTCACCAGTTTCGACAGATGCGCCATGAATTTTTTCACATTCGCACCGGGGAATTCAATTGTCACCTCGAAGTCCGCACCGGCCGGGCGGATGGCGAGGACGCGCCCCACGCCGTATTTCATTTGCCGCACGAGGTCGCCTTCCTTGTAGTCCAGCGGTGCGGCGTTCGTCGGTACAGGTGCGGCGGGCGGCTTAGGTTCGGCCTTGCGCGGGACGAAGCTGTCCTCCGCCAGCGCACGCGCACCTGCACGGAGGAATTCCGTACGCTTTTTCGGTTCAATTCGCTTGAGCCCTTCGACCAGCTCCGCCGGGATTTCCTTCAGGAAGCGTGACGGCGCGTTGCAAGTGATTTGCCCATGCATCCGCCGTTGGTTTGCGGAGGTGATAATAAGCTCCCGCTCTGCCCGTGTGATGCCGACATAGCAGAGGCGGCGTTCCTCCTCCATCTCGTTCGGGTCGGTGCTCATCATGCTGCGGTACCCGGGGAAGATGCCCTCCTCAAAGCCCGCGATGAACACTGTTGGGAATTCCAAGCCCTTCGCGCTATGTAAGGTCATGAGAACGACCACATCGTCGCCCTCTTCAAAATTGTCAATATCCGCCACCAGGGCGACATCCTCCAGAAATGAGGCAAGGGTGGGGGTTTCCGCCGTTTTTTCAAACTCAATCGCTTTGTTGTGCAGCTCTTGCACATTTGCAACGCGCTCCTCCCAGTCTGGGTCGGTCGCTTGCAAATCAAGTATATAGCCCGTTTCCTCCAGCAGTTCCCCCAAAAGGACAGCTACAGAAGTTCCCCCCTCGGTTGCTTTCTTGCGGAATGCATCCAGCAGCGATACGAATGCCTCAATCTTTTTCACCGTTGCGGCGGAAACACCTGCTTCTGCTGCGTCGTGCAGCGCGTTGTAGAACGAAATATCCATTGCGCGGGCGTAATCTGCCACATGACCGACTGTCGTGTCGCCGATGCCGCGCCGCGGCACATTGATGATGCGGCGCACGGCGATTTCATCCAGTGGGTTGTGGACGACCTTGAGATATGCCAGCACATCCTTAATCTCGCGCCGTTCGTAAAACCGCACCCCGCCGAAAATGCGGTAACGGATGCTTTTATGCACAAGCGCATCCTCGATCGCGCGGGATTGCGCGTTCATGCGGTAGAGGATGGCATAGTCGCCGTACGGCTTCCCAGCGTCCACGCCCGCTTTGATGCTGGCAGTGATGAAGTCGGCTTCTTCCAAGTCGGATTCCGCACGGAAATACTGTATACCCTTACCCGCCTCATGCTCTGTCCAAAGTTTCTTACCCTTGCGCATTTTATTGTTGGTGATGACCGCGTTTGCCGCGTCCAAAATGGTGCCGGTGGAGCGGTAGTTCTGCTCCAGTTTCATCACGACCGCGCCGGGGAAGTCCTTCTCAAAATCAAGGATGTTCCGTATGTTCGCTCCGCGCCAACCGTAGATGCTTTGGTCGTCGTCACCCACGACACAAAGATTGCGGTGTGACGCGGACAGGAGGCGCACCAATTCATACTGCGCCGTATTTGTGTCCTGGTATTCATCCACCATGACATAGTGAAAGCGTGATTGGTACCGTGCGAGCACTTCCGGCAGGCTGACGAAAAGCTCCACCGCTTTGAAAATGATGTCGTCAAAATCCAGCGCGTTGCTCTGCCGGAGCTTGTGCTGGTACGCGGCGTACACTTGGGCGATTTTTTTCATCTTGAAATCATCCCCGGCGAGGACAGCATACTCTTCCGGGCCGATGAGTTCATTCTTCTGTGCTGAAATCGCGCCCAGCATACTGCGCGGCGGGAAAAGCTTGTCGTTGAAGGACAGCTCCTTCAGCACATTCTTCATTAGCTTTTCCTGGTCGTCGGAATCGTATATCGTGAAGCTGTTGTCATAGCCGATTTTGCCGATTTCCCGGCGCAAAATCCGCACGCAGGCAGAATGGAAGGTGCTGACCCAGATGTCGCCGCCCTGCGGGACAAGCTTGCCTACGCGCTCCTTCATTTCCTTGGCGGCCTTGTTTGTGAATGTTATCGCCAAAATACTGCCCGGTGCGACGCCCTGCTCCACCATATATGCGATGCGGTGTGTCAGCACGCTTGTCTTGCCCGAACCCGCGCCCGCAAGCAGAAGCAGCGGCCCGTCAATAATCATGGCCGCTTCCCTTTGGACGGGATTCAATTTATCCAATAAACCCATTGCCATATTCCTTTCCGGTTTTGCTATTCTTTTCGGTTCAGCACGATGGAATACCCATCCGCCCCGTAGTGCAGCGAGCGGTTCACACGGGATATCGTCGCGGTGGACGCGCCCGTCAGCTCTCCAATCTCGATGTATGTTTTCCCCTGGCGGAGCATGATGGCAACCTCCAACCTCTGGGATAAGGCTTGCAGCTCATGCACGGTGCAAATATCATCAAAAAAAGCGTAGCATTCATCCACTGTTTTCAAGCGTAGAATGCAGGAAAAAAGCTGTTCCATAGCCTTGTTTTTCAGTTTTTCGTTCATCGGTTCACCCCTCTCAAATGTGGTACGGAAACATTATGTCCATTGTAACATTTCACAGTAGTAAAGTAAAGATACAACCGTATAAAATTCTTGCGGTTTATGTCGATTGTAGGGTATAATAAAACAATAGGCTTGATTATGAAGGAGGCAAGGTATGAGTATATCCCAGAAGGACAGGGAAATCCTGCGCGGGCTGGCGGCACATCAGCTAGAGTTGGCGAACGCACCGGCCATGCAGGCAAAAATACAGGATTGGCAGGCGTTGAATAATTTCCGTATGCGGCGGCCGATGGTCTATTTGGAAATGGGTACCTTTTCGCATGAAGTTATCCCGCAGCGGATGCGCTGCGAAGGGGACGAGGCGCGCGGCATTGAGCGTGCGATTTTGAATAATACGCTGCAAAGCGAGTTGTTTGACGATGATTTTGTCGTGCCGGATTACTTTCCGATGGGTTGGCATGCGGATTTCAACTTGTTTGGTATGGATTCCAAACGGGCACATGCGCATGACGCCGACGGTGGGGAGACGCTGGGTCACCAGTTCATCCACAGCATCAGTGATTTGGAAGAGGATTGGGAGAAGCTTGGCCATTCTACATGGAGTTTTGACCGTGAGAGCACGTTGCAATGGAAAGTGCTGGTGGAGGATGTCCTCGGTGATATTTTGCCGGTACGCATGGTCGGACATGGCCTATATTCTGTCCCGACGCAAAAGATTGTCCATATTATGGGCATGGAAGCCATGTTTATGAATATGATGGATTATCCGGAGCTGTTTGGCCAGATGATGCAGCGCGCCGCGGATGAGACGATTGCCTACTTCCGTTTTCTGGAGTCTGAAAAGCTGCTGTTGCCAACAACGCACCGGGAGCATGTCGGACAGGGCTCGTTTTGCTTCACGGAGGAGCTGCCGGGCGAGGTTCCGGCAGATGGGCTTAAAACTACGGATGTCTGGGGATTCATGGATTCGCAGGAGACAGTCGGTTTGAATCCGGATTTGTATGGCGAGCTTGTCTGGCCATACTACAAGCAGATTGCCTCGGAATATGGCCTGTTCTCTTATGGTTGTTGTGAGCCGGTGAACTCGATATGGGAGTATCTGTCCCCGATGGAAAATTTGCGGAAAGTCTCCATCTCGCCTTGGTGTGACCAACAGTTCATGGGCGAAGCGCTCCGAGGGCGGAAGACGATATTCCATCGCAAGCCCAGCCCGAACTACCTCGGTGTGGATGTGCATTTGGACGAAGATGCATTCCGCGCGCACATCATGGAAACGGTGAAAGCGGCGGATGGTTGTGCGTTGGAAATCACGCAGCGCGACGTGTATACCATCCACCACAACGAGGCCAAGGCGCGGCGGTACGTGGAAATCATCCGCGAATGCACACGCTAGACAGCTTAGACGATACAGAAATGAGGAGGGCTTAAGGATGAAAAATAAACTTTTAGCGGCGGTGGTTGCTGCGATTTGCGTGATTGCGATTCGCGTCGCACCGGTGGGCACTAAGGTTGCGGCAGCCAGTTTGACGCCCGGTTCGGCCAATGACCCGCTTGTATCCCGCAGCTATGTGGACGAAAAGTTCAACCAGGTGATGAGCCTTATCAATGTCGGCGGTACCGGGACCGTCACGGGTCCGACGATGAACGACGTCACTGTGGATGCCGTTGTGGCAGAGGTCATGGACAGACTTGAATACTACATCACCGCGAAGAGCGGTGACGGTGCGCAGACCTTTCAGGTTATTATGATTCGCGCAGGAGAAATTATTGTCGGTGGTGAGGGTTCGGAAATCATCCCGCGCAGTGGTACCTCTACAGCCTATTCTGTTGTGACAGACGGTGTATCCGACGTGACGACCGGTACGGACTTGCGGAATGGCGCGAAGATTACGAATAACCACCTCCTTGTCATTCCGCGTGCGGATGGTCGCGGCATCAAGGCTACAACGGACGTCTGGCTGCTTGTGAAGGGCAGTTATACAATCCGATAAACTGTATGATGACTGTTTTCACGTTACCACAGCACAGCGAGTTATCGATTTTCGCTTGCAAATCGGACTGATTTATTGTACAATTATTATATTGTGTAATGCTATTTTACGAGGTGTTTTTCATGAAGCAAAGGACAATGGAACGCAGTGAGCAAGAACTGGAAGAATGCCTGTATGAGATGTGTCTGTGGCTGAAGCGTATTTTGCCAAGCGGATACCAGGCGCGTGTAATGCAGACACCGAAGGAAAATCTGGAGCGCTTTCGCAATAGCCTTGGGCATATGCTGAAGGGGAGCTGCTTACAGGATGGCCGTCAGCTTCCGGATTTATTTCTGCGTCTCGATATTGTTAACTTGGATGAAATGGCGCATATTGTGATTGAACGGTTCCATGATTATTTGTTGAATGAGCTGTAAAAGAAAACATACGAAAAGCCGCCGGATATTTCCGGCGGCTTTTGCATTCTGCTCCTTCAAGGAAGAGGGCAAATGCTTATGGTTTGATGAATAGCTGCGTCCAATATGTCGTACTCCCGGCGGAGTACCCCACGCCGATTTCTGTAAAACTGCTGCTCAGGATATTCTTCCGGTGCCCCTCCGAATTCATCCAGGCGGTGACGACGGCCTGCGCTGTCTTTTGCCCCTTGGCGATATTTTCCCCAGCGGTGCTGTACGGCACGTTGAAGCTCTTTAGCATGTCAAAGGGTGAACCGTAGGCGGGTGATGTGTGGCTAAAGTAGTTTTTATCACGCATCTCGTCAGATTTGTAACGTGCCACACGGGAAACCTGCCAGTTTAACGTCAGCGGGGCAAGGCCGTACTTCGCACGTTCTGCATTACACAGGCGCACGACCTGTTCCTCCAGGCTCAGGGTTTGCGGGTCGTCTAGCGGTACGGTCACCTTGTCGCCGGGATAAATAAGCGCCGGATTCTTAAACTGCGGGTTTGCCCCAATGATTTCTGACAAGCCAACCTTGTACTTTAGTGCAATTTTCCACAGGCTGTCGCCCTTTTGCACGGTGTAGATGTCCGTTGCCGCCATCGCAGGCGTGCAGAACAGAAGCAACCCGGCAAATAGCGCAGGTAGACACCGCTTCATCCATTTAACCATATGAATACCCCTTTCAATTTGCGGCCTTTGCCGCGAGTATTCATAGTATCTCCGTTCAATCCGGGATTATAGCCGGAGGAGTGAGGAAATATATGGTAATTTATTCTCCAAGACGAATGCGCGTCACATTTTCCCGTGCGGCATAGGCGATTGTATTGGCCGTGCCGCCATACGCGTGTATGCAATATGTGACGACAGCGGACGCGTTGTCTACCATGAAGCGGTTCCGTCTGTTCATACAATCCGGGCTGTAGCTGTCTGCGGTATAGACCACTTCGTCTGCTTGGGATAGAATGTCCGCATACACGGCGCGTTCTGCCGCGTTCCAACGCGCCTGCTGGTTATGGCAGGGCAGCGCGAGGACAAGACGAACCAGCGGGTTCACCTTGCGCGCCGCCAGTACGCATTGCGCCGCCAGCGTGTCAAAGCCCAG
>JGI994J12354_10004252_pt1 | contig 12966 bp, 17 predicted proteins | sample IntmicLarv3ML3BL_FD_12354 | JGI IMG/M metagenome (IMG submission 12354)
GTTTATAACATCTGTTATAGATTTTCTGATTATCGCAATATCTGTATTTATAGCGTTCAAACAGATTAGCAGTATACATAAAAAATTGAGCAAGAAAAAAGAAGTCGAACCTGCTCCCGACCCTTCAAAGGAATTAAAAGAATGCCCGTTTTGCAAAACCTCGATAAATAAACTTGCGACAAGATGCCCTAATTGTACTTCGACTATCGAAATCGAACCTGAATCCATAGAAGAAAAAGAGAACAAAGATACAAAAGCGATGGCAAAAGAAAACAAATAAAAATACATATATATACAAAAAAATATCCCTCCGACGCGGGATATTTTTTATTGTCTTCGTTTTTCGCCTTTCAGCAGATAATCCGTTGAAACGTTGAGATAATCAGATATTCTTATGATTTGCGCTACTGTGGGATTATAATTTCCGTATTTCCAGTCTTCAATATTATGCTCACGCACATCTATGATACTTGCGAATTCGCTCAATTTTATGTTCTTTTTCTCCAATACATATAATATCCGTTCGCCAATCTTCAAAATGTTATCCCNTTCTTATTCGCATTTATTTATTCAAAACCTGCGTCGGCAGGTTTTCTTTATATTCGACATTAAAGAGATTGTTTTATACATTTTTTGTTTTAAAAATAAATAATTATCGGGTTTGTAAGTAAAATAGTTTCCCAACCAACTTTATATCGAATATCAAACGACAATTCAATGTTTTCTATTTCGGTGATACCATTTTCGTCAAGTTCTGTTTTCCAGAATGAAATTTGGGCGTAAGCCTTCATTCCGGACAATACATCGCAATAAAACATTGGGGAAACCATAAATCCGTTTACCGAAACATTTTCGGCATATATTGTAATATCTTCGCCGCTTGTATTTTCTATATATAAACTTAATTCAGAACCCCACGCGCTTGATTCGTCGTAGCTTATGTCCTTCGCGACAATTCTGAATCCGTCTCTGTTCAAAATTTCAACTCCGACATCGTCGAATGTCTGAACATAATCTGCATTCCCGTTTACCGCGATTTCAATTTGTTCTGTATCAAAAATAGTTTCCCAATCTTCAGAGACATAAACGTTAAGTTTGAACGATATATCTTTTATACCTTCTATCCCTGCTGCTTTCAATGCGGAATTCATAAAAGTAATGGAATCGTTCGCTTTTTTTCCGCTGCCAACCTGTACCGAATACATATTATCGACCATAATACCGTTTATTGTCGAATCGTATGGGCGAACCGTTATATCCGTTTCAGAATCATTTTCGATAAGTATTTTTAGTTCCGTTGCAGAATATGATTTTTCAATGCTTTTTAAAGTAACGCGAATTCCGTCTCTTTCAATCAATACTTTTTCGTCAACACTAATGCTATTGGAAGCCGTTTTTTCGGTATCATTGGTGTTGTTAGTAGTTGCCTCTTTATCATCGCCGCTTGCGGAGCATGATGATAATATTAAAGAAAAAATTAATGCTGCGATTAAGATATAAACCGATTTTTTCATATGTTTATTCTCCTTTGGTTTTTATTTATATAGCCGATTGTGAACAAAATTCATATCCTCTTATACTTGGCATAGAAAAGCCCCATAGAATCGGCATTTTCGCCATTTGCCATTTTCTTATTGTTTCGCAATCACCTATTTTTATTTATTATATCATGTTGTTTCAAGTATTGTCAAGCAGATTTATTAAACTATCAAAATTTTTCTTCTGCAATTTTTTTTAACGCCGACAGCCGTTTATTAAATTCCTGAATATGTTTCTTTCGTTCAATAACGCCTTGTCCGTTGACACCTTGTACATGCGGATATTTTTCACGTATTAATCGAAGTTCTTCCGTAGACCAAGAAAACAATTTCTTCCTTTTTTCTTTGTATTCATTTTTATTCAACAAAAATCAACCTCCTTTTGTTTTATATTCATAAGCTACGCTTGTTTTGTTTAAAATGCTAATATTTATATTAAATTTCTACATTTAATTGTTACTTATATCTATTATATCATAATTTTAATGGATTGTAAACACTTTTCAACCGATTTACGACATATTTATTTCAATGTATCTGACATACTAACGTAGAGTATTTGTTTTATATATTAAATTTATCGCGTTTGTGTTGACAAAACGAAACAAATGTTTTATAATATATATAATATAATTTAACTTTCGGAAAAGAGATGTTATAGAAATGTGCGGCAGATTTATAATTGATAATGACGATAATATCGCGGATATGCGCTTGATATTCGAAAAACTAAAAAAGTTTTACAGTGACACTGTCGAGTTTCAGAACGTAAAAAAAGGCGAAATATTTCCGAGTGATACCGTACCGATAATAATCCCCGAAAAAGAGACAAAAATGGACGTTGTTCCAATGCAATGGGGTATACGGGGATATTACGGAAATCTTTTAATAAACGCGCGTTGTGAAGGTGTTTTCCAGAAAAAAATTTTCAAGGATTCAATCGTAAATAAACGCTGTGTAATCCCTGCGAACGGTTTTTTTGAATGGGCGAAACTTGAAACAGGAAAAGAAAAATATATGATAAGACCGGCATATTCCAATATGCTTTATTTTGCCGGAATTTATGAAAAACTCCCCGACCCTGTTATAAAAGGCAAAGAACAGGTGCGTTTTGTTATAATAACAAGAGAAGCAAGGGGACTTATACGTTCGATTCATCACAGAATGCCCGTTGTTGTGGAACGTAAGGATATATTAAAATGGATGAACGGGACAAAAAGTAATATATACGAAATTTTCAACGAACCGACAGTTCCCGAATATACATTTACAAATTTAGGCGGTGCAGGATAAATAATATATGAAAAAATATCTTAAATATTTGCCTATGTTTTTTTTGTTCGCAGCACCTTATGTTTTACTTTTCGTTATGGTTGTAGTTTGTTGGGTTGAAAACGGATTAACCGCTACGGCTCTCGGAATAATTTTAATCTCTTTTGTAGTTATAATTTTATTGATTTATATACCCAATACAATTTATGCTGTAATACTTTTGATTAAAAAAGAAGAAAGTCAAAATATACTTTTGTGGAATTTTATTTTAAAAATGTTTCATATTCCGTTTTATATTTTTATGTTTATTCTTGGCTTACTTTTTAGTATAATGCTATTATTTACAATACCTTTGGTAATAATTATTATAGTCATGGATTACACATTATTTTGGGCAACATCTTTATATGGCATTGTCGGGATAATACAGGCGAAAAGGGAAAAAATATAACTGTAAAGAAAATGCTTTTACACATATTTCTGCATTTGTTTTTTGTTACAGACGTTATAAGTGCTGTTTTGGTTTATAACAGTGTTTGGAAAAATATTTTTTCCCGACAGATTTCAGAAAAATCAAAAGAATTTGAGGCTCTTTAATGAACGATTCGATTATGTTAGTTTTATGCGCATTAATTCCTTTGTTTCTTATGTTTATATTATTAAGCGTAAGAAAAGCGACAAAAATGGCTTTTGCCGACCCTTATGACAAGGATTACAAACCCAAAACCAACAAGGAGCTTTATTTATTTGTCGCGTCGTCATGTTTAACGGCGTTTTTATTCGCTGTTATATCTTTTCATATACTTGTTTACATAGCTGTATTATACTGGTTTTATTTTATTATTTACATGCTTATGTTTTCAAGAGTATGGAAATTTCACAAGAAAAAACGTTTTATTCTTTTTTCGATAATTTTGACAACGACGGTTATATCATTTTTTGTCGCGCCTTTCGCGAGAGAAGCAATAAATCAGTTATTATATTATTTTAATATATATTAAGTTATCAAATTTATTATGTGAGGAAATTAAATGGACAAAAACTTAAAAATCGCATTTATAGGAGCGGGAAATTTAGCCGAAGCTATTATATACGCTCTCGCGAACAAATTAAATATCGACTGTCAAAATATAATTATTTACGATAAAAACGAGGAGCAATATAAGAGATACGCTCAATTAAATATAAAAAAAGCGTGTGATTATAACGATATTTTAAATTTCGGTGATATTATATTTCTCGCGGTTTTACCGCAGAATTTTGCGGGACTTCTTGAAAATATAAAAAATTCCGGGATTGATTTGACGGGTAAAATATTTGTATCGACCGCTGCGGGAATAACCATGGATTTTATAGAATCAAAAATCGCGCAGAAGATAGAAATAATACGAACAATGCCGAACAAACCTGTTTTTTTAGGTAAAGGAATGACAGCGTTATGCTGTAATAAATATACAGAAGATGAAAATTTTAAAACAGTTTGCGGTATTTTTGAAAGTATCGGGGAAATAATTGTAGTCAACGAAGATAAAATGAATAAAATCGTATCCGTAAACGGTTCGTCACCTGCGTATGTTTATTTGTTCGCGGAATCTATGTTAAAATGGGCGGTTGAACAGGGATTTGACGAAAAAGAAATATATCCCGTGGTTTTGCAGTCGTTGATTGGTTCTTTTGAAATGATGATAAAAAGCGGGCAAACTCCAAGTGAACTTATAAAATCGGTCGCCGCACCCAAAGGAACGACGGAAAAAGCTCTCGAAAGTTTTTACAAAGACGATTTCACGGGCGTAATAAAAAAAGCCATGCAGGCGTGTTTTGAAAGAGCGGAACAGCTCACCAAAGAATACAGCGAATAAATAAAAAAGCGAGAATTAACTCAACTCTTTTAACATATATTTTATTGTAAAAGTATAATTATATGTTTAAAATGAGGTGCGTTAAATGAGAAAAAGAATTGTAAAAATAAAGAAACACGCGAAATTTATTACGGGCTCTTTGGTTTTTCTTTTGGTTTCGGTATTGATAATATCAAGCGTTCAGGAGATTATTTACAGCAAAAAAAATAATAATTATCATGCTTTTTCATATGAAAAAAATAATTTTTATATAGATTCTGTTTCGGCATTTGCCGCTTTTCCCGACGTATCAGCACGAAGCGCGATATTGATTGAAACATACAGCGGGGATATTGTTTATGAGTTAAATTCAAAAAAACGTTTGCCTATGGCGAGCACGACAAAAATAATGACGGCGATAACGGCGATAGAAAGCGGCGTACCGCTTGATAAAGTTATAATCATAACAAAAGAAATGACGGGAGCAGAAGGCTCATCTGTTTATTTATACGAAAATGAACGGTTTACTTTATATGATTTAATTTACGCTTTACTTTTAAATTCTGCGAATGATTCGGCTGAGGCGATAGCTATAAGTATTGCGGGAAGTATAGACAAATTCGCGGATATGATGAATGATAAAGTAAAATTTTTAAATCTGACTGATACAAATTTTAAAAATCCTCACGGACTTGACAGTGATATGCACTATACAACAGCGTATGATTTGGCGAAAATATCCGCTTACGCTCTCGAAAATGATATTTTCAGAGAAATATGCAAAACACAAACAAAGATAATATATCCCAAAAATTCCGACGGTACAAATAATGAAACAGGAGCGAGATATTTACGCAATCACAATAAAATTTTGCGAATATACAAAGACGCGATAGGCGTAAAAACAGGATTTACAAAAAAATCGGGCAGATGTCTTGTCTCTGCCGCAGAAAGAGATGGCACAAGGCTTGTCGCGGTTACATTAAACGCGTCAAACGACTGGAACGACCACATGGAAATGCTCGATTACGGCTTTGCGAATTACAGAAATCTCAAATTGTGCAAAGAAAATGAATATCAATTTGATATAAATATTGTAAACGGTTATAAAATAAACGAAAACGGCGAAAAAATATCCGTAAATACAATAAAATGTGAAAATATAAGCGCAGAATCTGTTATTTTACCTAATTCGATAGAAAAAGAAAATATAAAATCTACAGTCGAACTTCCACGTTTTGTTTACGCTCCGATAAAAGAAGGAGATGTAACGGGAAGAATTATTTTTACATACGAAGAAAAAATTGTCGGTTATTCGATACTCGTTTCAAGTGAAACCGTCGAAACAGACATACAAAAAAAGTCGATATTATCTGAAATAATTGATTTTTTTCAGAATATAATAAATTGAAAAAGGTGTTAAAATTAATGGAAGAATTAAGGATACAAAAATATCTCTCAGAGCAAGGTATAATGTCAAGAAGAAGCGCGGAGGATGCGATAACACGAGGAAAAGTCACGGTAAACGGTGAGAAAGCCGTGCCGGGACAAAAAATTGTACCCGAAATCGACGAAATTATCGTAAACGGAATTTTAATAAAACATAATAATCAAAGCAAAAAAATATACATAATGCTATATAAACCCGCAGGTGTCGTAACAACAATGTCGGACGAACAAGGGAGAACATGTATATCCGATATAATAGATAAAGAAGCAATCGGTGAAAGAGTTTACGCCGTCGGACGGTTGGATATGTATTCCGAGGGATTGTTAATCTTAACGAACGACGGAGAAATCGCGAATAAATTAATGCACCCGAAACATGAAATAAGTAAAATATATCATATAACCGTGAAAAGTGAATTAAGTCAGGATATAATAAAAAAATTGTCAGAACCTATCGAGATTGACGGAAGAAAAACAACTCCCGCGAATATCAGTATTATAGAAATGAAAAGAGAAAAAACAAAACTTAAAATAGAGATTTTCGAGGGACGCAACAGACAAATAAGAAGAATGTGCGAAAATCTGGAACTTATTATATTAAAATTAAAACGCGTATGCGTGGGTAAATTAAACATCGGAACACTTAAACCCGGACAATGGAAATATTTAAACAACAACGAAATAAATTATTTGAAAGGATTATAAAAATTATAAAAAATGCTTGAAATAAAACCGATACAAACAAAAGAAGAACAGGAAAAAATATGTAAATTATGCGAAGTCGATTATGATTCCGATTGTCTCGCATACAGCGCGAAAGAAGGGGAAAAACTTCTCGGTGTTTCACAATTCAGGATATTCGGCGAATACGCCGTTATATATGATTTAAAAAACGCCGTCGGGGTTGACGATTTGGAAGCGTTGATAATAACAGGTAAAGCGACGCTTAATTTTATAGATTTATGCGGGGTAAAAGACGTTATAATAAAATCCGAAAATCAAAATTCAAAAAATCTGCCGAAAATTTTAGGATTTAAAAAAGACGCAGACGGTGTAAACAAAATAAATTTGGAGGGATATTTTGAATCCCCATGTCAAAACCACACATACGGTTAAAATCCGCGCGTGTGGTTTTTTTCTTGTCAACTATTTTTATGTATCAATCCGTATAAGTTCCGATAACGCTTTATTTCTGTAAATCAAATCGTCTCTTTGAGTAAAACTGATATTTTCCCAAAACGTATTACCTATTTTATTTTTTTCAAAAACTACCAGAGCAATTTTATGTATTCCCTCTGCTATTAACGCTTTTTCTGCTGCATTAACCAACGCAGAACCGATGCCTTTGTTCCGATGTTCAATCGAAACTGCTGTATGATGAATATAACCGCGTCTGCCATCATGTCCCGCTAAGATAACCCCTACTATTTTATCCGATATAACCGCGGTAAAACATGTATCAGAATTTCTTTTTAAATATTTTTCAATGCCTTCTTTGGAATCGTCGGTTTGATTTAAACCCATACCCGGTGTTGACAGCCATAAATTATATATTTCATCGTAATTGTCAATAGAAAGTTTTCTTATTTCCATGAATTTTATTTACCTTTCTCTTTATATAATTTAATCCCGCCATGGCGGGATTTTGTTATTTCGAGGCACGATATTTTTTAAACGTTGCAATTTCATCTTCAAATGGTTCATCTTCTTCAATATCATCCCATGTTTTGGTTTTTAACAAAAATGTTTCATTTATATATTCTAAAATTTGATTGGCTTCGTTTTCTCCAACGAAATTTAATATATTTATTAATTGTTCTCTTGCAGACATTTCAACCACTCCTTTTTTTATTTATAAACATCGCCGCGATTATCAATCTTGATAATATGAATTTTATCCCCGTCTTTTTCAAATAAAACTCTGACGCTTCCAACGCGAAGTCGATAACCATTTTCAATACCTTTTAATTTTTTCACATCTCCGACAGGAAGAAGATTAATCGCACGTTTGATACGTATCATTTGTTTTTCTGTTTGTTTATCAAGGTATATTTCGGCTTGTTTTGTATAATCAACATCCATTTAATAACTCCGTTTTTTGTATATAATTTCTTCCGGCTCAATGAATGTCGGGTCATTTATGGAGCCGCTTAATTTAATCATTGCTTTCATAAATTTTCCATGATTTTTTATATCGGATTTATGTTTTTGTGTTTCTATTTTTTTGCTTTATATTGGGTTTTCTTAGAATTATTCGGGTATAAACTCATATTATCACACTTCGTTTTATCTTTATCAAAACAAAAAATGTTAAATACAGGCAACAGGACTTGAACCTGCACGGTGTTACCACCGGATCCTAAATCCGGCGCGTCTGCCAATTCCGCCATGCCTGCTTATATAATGGCAAATTTTAAAACTGCGAAATATCACATTGTTTTGTATGCTTTTAATTTACCATTTTTATTTTTTGTTTTAATTTTTATTTTTTAGTTTTCAATCTTTTGGTATATTTTATATCTTTCGATAGCTTTTAGAATATCGGGGTAAAAAAACTCAATACCAGCTTCAATATCTGCTTTTCGTTCTTTATCAAACGTATCTTTCGGCTCGTTGTCGTAAGAATCCAATTTTTCGGGATAATCCATGGATATGCAAGTATAACTTGAAAACGCTAAAATTAATTCTTCATATTTATCAAACTCAAAATCACTTTTATTTATATTTGACTCAATAATAATATTTTGAATATCATCATATAATTTCTTGATTTTGTCGATGTTTTCGATTGTTAAAAGCTGCCGCGCGACTTCTTTTATAAACTCTGTCTGGGTTGTGGTACGGCTGCCGTTTAAATAACTGTTATATCTCAAAAGCTGTATGGCTTTTTCACCGTTTATGATTTGTTTACCTTTTTTAAACTCTATTGTGTCATTTATTGTCGTTTCTTCAATATTACTGACAATGGGAGATTGTGTTGTTGCTTCAACGGGAGATTCTGTTGTTGTCGGGTCATAATCATACGGCAGAGGTTTAAAATACATATCTTCGGGTATGATATATTCTATACTACCCAATGAATTTATAATAGATTCAACACTTTTATAATCCACTACAATGCAATAATCAATTTCAACTCTTGTATATTCTTCCACTGTATCAACAACAAGCTCCATGCCTTTGTCTGAATATTCGCCGTATGTATAAACCGCTCCCAAACGCAGTGAATATCCGTCCACTAACGTTTTCATATCAGACGGCAGAGACGAAATCATATAAACATTATCTTTCGGATTTATATGCAGTAAAAAAATCGAATCAGCTTCTTTTTTTTCATCGTTTTCTTTATCGACATATCTGTTGTTTCTTCTGATGAGTTCATCATATTGTGAACGCCCGTCGTCTATTCCGAGAACAAGCAGAGTAAATTCACTCAATTGTTCTTCTTTGATTTCGTCGTCGGGATTTACGGTATTATTCGTGTGTTCTTCGTCAACCAGTCCGCCGGTTGTAATTTCTTCCGTGGGCGATAATAATCCCTCATCCAATGTTTTATTGATATATCCCACTAAAAACCATGCGCCTGTTCCAAAAATTATCACGGAAATAAACAGCGCGAAAAAAAAATTCCTTAAACCTGATAACATTTTACAATCCTCAATTTGTATATTTTTTATTTATTTGTCAAAACTACTTTCGCTTCAAAACAACCGTGTTCACTGCCTTTTACTTTCGCTTTCATATAATATTCCTCGGTCGTTTCTCCTTTATTATCGTCTGAAATAGAACATATAACGGTGCCTTTGTTTATCTCGATTGTCTGTGCGAATTTTGCTTCGTTTATATAATTAAGTTCAAGAGAAAGCATTTTCTTTTTTAATTCAGGCGACATTATATCATTGTCGTTATACAGATTATTGCATATCACGTCTATATACGCGACGTTATTCATATGAAAATTTGTGTCTATATCGGAATATTTTACTTTATATTCGTCATATTCATTCATATCTTCGGGCATTTTTATCCGACGCTGAACAGTGAAATCCAGTTCTTCATCATCGTAAGCCATAAATTCATCTTTATTTTTATAATCGTCGGGACGCACGATATTTTTGTCTTTACTATCCATCAAAACCCATGACGAAACGGCTTCCGCCGCTATTTTATCACCTTTATATATACGGTAATTTCTCGGAAATATCAACCCTTTCGGCGGATTTGCCCATGTCTGAACTTTTATTGTATCATCCTCGTGAATCTCCTCGTAATACTTGAAATTTATTTTAATGAGTATAAAAGCGAGGTTGTTTTCCGTTAAATATTCGGGTGTCGGTCCCCAATTTTTAAGTGCGTACCACGCGGTTTCCTGCATATATCTTGCGATATAGCTTGATTTCAAAACAGTATTATAATCAGTGTAATAATAGTGTACTTTATATTCGTTTGACCATTTCATAAATTTTTATTAATCCTGTAATTCTGCCAGCATTTTATTTTTATATATCTTTATTTTATATTTTTTTCTTTATAAAGTCAATATAAATTAATTAATATATATTAAATTTTTTTCAAAGTCTCGATAAGCAAGTCAACGCAAGCCTGAACATCATTTGTATCGCAGACTTCAACCCCTGTATGAATATATCTCGTAGGTACAGAAATCGCTCCGGCTATACTCCCCGCCCCTGCCGATTGCATAACAGCCGTGTCCGTTCCTCCCGCAATCATGATTTCCGACTGATATTTTATATTGTTTTCCTCTGCGGTTTTGATAAACAGATTAACCATATCTTTATGGCATATAACAGAGCGGTCCATTAATTTTATCGCCGCTCCGTCACCGAGTTTTGAAGCCATCGGCGTACATTCGGGAATATCTCCCGTATCAGTAACATCGACGGCGATTGAATAATCGGGAGCTATAAACTGCGCTGCGGTTCTCGCGCCTCTTAACCCGACTTCCTCCTGAACCGTAAACACAAAATACAAATCATTATCCGTCTTAACATTTTTTAAAGCAATAAGCGTTTTTATCAATATGACACATGAAATTTTATTATCGAGTTTGGACGCGGCGATTCTGTTGTTTAAAAGTTTTACTATTTTCGGGGCGATTGTGCATGTATCGCCGATTTTTATTTTTGTCTCCGCGTCGGCTTTGTTTTTCGCTCCTATATCTATATAAAATTTATCGCTTTTATAATCGGTTGGTTTAACTTTTTCTTCGGGGATAATAACCCCTTTTATACCGTTTTTAAATAAAACTTCGCCGTATGCGGAAGCGACCCATTCTATTCCGCCGACAGGGCTGACTTTTAAAAACCCCGATTCATCTATAAATGTTACGATAAACCCTATCTCGTCCATATGCGCGGCAATCATAACTTTTTTTGATTTCTCTTTATTTCCGCTTTTTTTCAGCGCGATAAGATTTCCCAAAGCGTCTGTTTTTATGTCGTCCGCGTAATCCTGTATAAATTTACGTATTACATTTGATATTTTATCTTCGTCTCCCGATACGGAAACGGTATTCACTAATTTTTCGAGTATTTCAAGCATATTATTTTATTTTTCCTTTTTTTCTATATTCTCTTGTTTACAATTTATATCTACTTATATTATAACACAAAAAAGTAAAAAGTAAATAAAAAATTTACTATAATCTTCTTGTTATTTTTATTTATTTGTTTTATAATATTAAAAATCTATTTAATTTCAGGAGGATATTTTATATGTCAAAATCAAAAGTAAAATTTTCGTCAATGGCTTTTAACAAATGGGACGCGAATCAGACGCTTCCTGCTAAATTCAAACGTCTGCTTGAAAGTTCCGACCTCGCGGATAGAATAAACGGTAAAAAAGTCGCGATAAAAATGCACGTCGGCTCCAATCTTTCTTTCAGCACTATTCCCCCGGTATTTGTCAGGATATTGGTTGACTATGTAAAAAAATGCGGCGCGAGCTGTTTTATCACCGACCATTACGTCAGCGGCAGACACCCCGAAGAACGCGGATATACAGCGTCAAACCTCGGTTGTGAGATTTTAGAGGGAGCGGGATATTTCGGCAAATATTTTTATACGCATGAAGTCGATTTCAAAAAACTGAAACATGTAGATGTTTCCGGGCTTATAAACGACGCGGATTTTATGATTAATTTTTCACACGTAAAAGGTCACGGAACATGCGCGTTCGGCGGAGCTGTAAAAAATATCGCCATGGGTTGTGTAACCGACAGAACACGAAAAGAAATTCATAATCTCGAAGGCGGTATCGAATGGGACAAAGATAAATGTATATACTGTGAGCAATGTCTTCAAGCATGTAATCACAACGCAAACAGATTCGACGGTGAAAATTATAAAATGTCTTATCATGACTGCACTTTCTGTCAGCATTGCGTAAAAGTATGTCCCACAGGCTCTCTTACTTTAACCGCGAAAAACAACGAAGATTTCAACGAGGGTATGGCGATATGCACAAAAGAAGTGCTTGACACTTTTGAAAAAGGCAATTATTATCATATAAACGTTTTAACTTCAATAACCGCTCTGTGTGATTGCTGGGGACTTACAACCCCGTCGCTCGTGCCCGATATAGGAATAATGGCGGGCGATGATATTGTATCGGTTGAGAAAGCCTCGATTGACGCGATAAAAATGGAAAACTTCATAGAAGCGGGAATGCCGCAGGGTCACGTTATGGGAACAGAGGGGCATTTATTCCAGCGTCTGCACGGAAAAGACCCGTATGCGCAGCTCGATAAACTCGTAAAATATAACCTCGGTTCTCTCGATTATGAAATTGAACCCGCTGAATAATAATTTTATATAACATTAAAATATTGGGGCAGATATTAATATCTG
>JGI994J12354_10004253_pt1 | contig 12965 bp, 11 predicted proteins | sample IntmicLarv3ML3BL_FD_12354 | JGI IMG/M metagenome (IMG submission 12354)
ATGTGGCAGCTGGTCGATATTGACCATGGGGCGCTGCATCCGCCCGCTGTTTAAGGCTTTCCACAGGCCGATTGTCTCGGCGTTGCGCGGGTCGTTCGCGGCGGCCATGTACTGCCTGCCCAATTCCCTTAATATATCACGGTCTTTTGAAGATGCCATGATGATTCACCTCGCATTCAAGTTTATTTGGCGGCAAATGATTTACAGTATTTCGGCAAAGAAAGCATACGTCATGTCTGCAAAACCAGGCAAATCCTCGTGTCCGTAGTCAGGGTAGACGCGGAGCTGTTTGTTCGCCGTGAGCTTGTTGTATGCCGCGAATTGCGTGGACGGCGGGCAAATTGTGTCCATCAGGCCGATGCCCCAGAGCACGTCGCCGCGGATGCGGCCCGCCAGATTCTGCACGTCGATATAGCCCAGCGTGGTGAAAATTTCCTTCTCGCGCAGGTGCATCGGGTCGTGGCGGCGGAAGAAGGTGCGGAGCTCGGCATACGCGTCTTTCGCCAAGTCCATCTCCCACACGCGGCGGTAGTCAGACAGGAAGGGGAATATCGGTGCGAGCCGTGCGATGCGCGGTTCCAACGCCGCGCAGGCCAGTGTCAACGCGCCGCCCTGCGACCCGCCGCAGGCCATCACGCGCGTTTCGTCAATCTCGTCACGTGCCATGGCGATGCGTGCCAGCTGTGCCGTGTCCAGAAAGATGTGGCGGAAGAGCAGTTTGTCCGGTGCGTCGTCCAAGCCGCGGATGATATGCCCGTTAAGCGTCGTGCCTTTCACGGACGAGATGTCCTCGGACGAGCCGCCTTGTCCGCGCGCGTCCATCGCCATGACGGCCATGCCCATGTTGACATAGGCAAGTTTATCGGCCCAGTCGCCGCCATTGCCTGTGTACCCATGAAACATCAGCACGCAAGGAACAGGACTGTCTGCCGCGATATTCGCGGGGCGAAGATATTTCGCGTGAACGCGAGATCCGTCTACGCCTGTGAAATACAGGTCAAAGCATTCTGCGTTGGGCGGTGTGAATGTGCTGGGCACAAGCTCGGCCTGTGTGCCGAGTGCATGCATTTCCGCGAGCGCGCGATCCCAATATGCATCGAAATCAAGGGGGCGCGGGTTGATTCCCTGATATTGTTCCAGTTCTTGCATGGGCATGTCAATGAGTGGCATAGTGTGTCCTCCTTTTGACGGCTTGGCCGCAGTCTTAGCAATCGATTGTGTATTGGGCTTGCAATGGTTTGGAATGCATGTCAATCATTCCTTCGAATCAACGGAAACCGTTTTCACGCTCAATTGTAACCAATAAATCAACATTTGCCTTTTCGTATTGATTGAATAGGCTATCAGGCGCTTCCCTCTTTTCTAAATGATTGTACCAGTCATATTGGCTATAAAAGAGGTCGTATTCACCACCCTGTATGAATTGGAATCCCTTTCGGGCATAAATCTCGTTGATTGAGAAGCGTAAGAGCTGTCGATAGCTATAGGGTGTTCCGGAAGACTGCGATTGGGCGCTTTTTTCATGCAATATACCCAATTGCTCTCTTGTTAAGAATATCTTGTCACTGTTCGGAAAAATGAAACCATCATTGGTGAAAGTGCCTTGCGGAATGGTTGCGTCAAAAGTGAGCGGCTGGGTTGCTTTGGGTTCGTTGCGTGAATTTACAATGAAAAAGACAATGGCAGCCAGAACGATGATAGCGATAGCAGCAACCAATATTGTCCGCGTATTTGATGAATAGTTGGTTTGAGATTGATGAACTTCATATGTTTTTTGGGTTATGACTGGGTTTCCGTTCGGGGAAGTGCTGCGTTCAACCTGGACATGGCGCATATGAGCGGTTCTGGTTGTCACGGTTAGAATGCCGTTGGATTGTTCTTGCTGATGATTGACGATAAGAGGTTTATTATCATTCATAGGCTTCAATCTCTCATTTTATACGTTTCTTCCGAATATGCTTGGCGTTCTACCTTCATACCAACCGAAAAGCCGGAAGAATTAAAACCTGCCTGAAATCCGACATTGGTATTGACGGAATTGATTTTCTTAGCATCAATCTTGTCGCCTTGGAAAATTCGTGATGCGATGGCAGTCTCCAATGGATACTGCAGGAATGGGGAAATCGTCAAGCATGTTGAAAGACGTATCGAAATCGGCAAAGTTTGGCTCCTTTTTCATTTCCATGTCACATCCTCTCGAATTTTTTGTCAGCTCATACTTATACTTTACTGTATTTGGCGGCAATTGTCAATTGAGATGGACGGGTAAAAGAGCACAAAAAAGCATCAATAACTTTGGCAAGTTATCGATGCTTTTGGTAAAATATAGTGACCCGTAGGAGAATCGAACTCCTGTTTCAGCCTTGAGAGGGCCGTGTCTTAGCCGCTTGACCAACGGGCCATACAGTGCCTCGTTCGAGGCACCATGTTAGTATACGACACCCCTCGGAAAATGTCAATACCTAAAATGAAATTTTTTGCAGAAGAGTTTGCTTTTACAGCACAAGCAGCCAGTATCCCGGTGTGCCCGTGGCGGCGGGGCTGTCGTCAAGGGTTTTGAATTGCCGGAAGCCGAGCCGGGCTGCCGCGCGATGCTCGCGCTCGTCGTAGCGTCCCGGCACGCCGAGGATGAAGCGCGTTATGATGCCCTGCGAGAGCTTGCCCAGAATGAAGTGCCTGTATGTCTCGTAGCCGTTCTGCACGAATTCGCTTTCCAGCAGCCGCTGTGTTTGGAAGGGCAGCTGCGCCAGCTCGTCGATGCCAATTTGAATCCATTGCACGTCTGCGTTTTGTTTTTCGAATGGCCGCACGGGCGTACCTGTGTCAAAGAGGTACCAGATGTCGAGCGCGCCTTCCCTGTTGTCGTGGTTCTCGGCATCGTCAGACTCGCCTGTCGGTGCGGACATGGGAGCGGGAGCAGGTGCAGGCATAGGTGTCGGTGTGTGGGTAGGCACGGGCATCGGCGTGGGGACAGGTGCAGATGCATCCGATGGTGCGGCGGCCAGCATTTCTCCGCTTTTCAAGAATCGTTCCACCGTGTCCGCGAAGCGTGCGCCCGCATCCTTGTCGGAGGATTGCAGGACGCTGAAGAATTCCTGTGTGGTGGGAACGTCATCATAGGGCGTGGGCGGCGGAACGTCCTGTGGTGGCAGCGTGTCCTCGGGCGATGCCTCTATGGGCGCAGGCGGTTCGATTGCGTCAGTGTTTTCCTCGGGGCAGCCGCAGGGTGTTTTGGGGAAGACATATTCCTTGAAGTTCCCGCGCCACACGATGTTGCCGCTCACGCTGCGGTTGACCGCGCCGACCAGTGGTGTGACCAGCGGACCGTTGTCTGCGGCGATGAGCGCGACAATGGTTTTGTTGCTGATGTGCGCGGCATCCGCGTCTGCATTAAAGAGCAGGCGCACGGTCGCTTTGCCGTTGGCCTCCGTAGTGAAGCGTCCGAGCGGAACACCGATGCTTTCTGTCTCGTCTGCCTCGATGATGTATAGCGTGTAAACGGTGTTCGGCTTCAAATTCTGCACAGAGATGGTGGCCTTGCCCTGCGAGCCCGTTGCCTCAAGCAACGCGCGGCCGGCGCAGGGGCGCGATGCGTCCGCGCGGTAGCCGGTTTGGTCTTCCTGCAATATCACCATTCTGCGAATGTACGGTGTCGGCATAGATGTTCCTCCTTTATATTTGTCGTGTCTGTGCACAACATTTCTTCAGGAAACACGGCACAGAGGGAAAAAGAATAGCTAAAACCGTCTTGACGACTCGGCAAAACGCCAGAGTACAGCGTTTTTGCCAGTTATCAAGACAAGGCAATTCTTTTTTTGAATTATGCAGTGTTTCCCTTAATCTGTTCGTATATGATTATGAGCCATTTGACGGATTTATGCTTGCGGACGCGAGGTAAATCATATACAATGAAGAAAGTGGCATTGCCGGAGCTAAGAGGGCGGCGTGCCGCGCGGAGGAGGTTGCTGTATGCGTGCGTTTTATGATGAGAATAAGGCGGCGATTCGTAAAATATTGTTTTTGGTGTGTTTTATTCTGCTGGTGTTTCTGTTCTTTCGATATTTGTTTGCCTATGTGGCGCCGTTTGTGATTGGGTACTTGCTGAGCATTCTGCTGAACCCTGCGGCGGGCTTTTTTGAGCGCAAGTGCAAGATTCCGCGCGGGGTGAGTGCGCTGTTTTTGATTGTCATTTGCATTTTGCTGATTTCGGTGCTGGGCACGTTTGTGGCGGGGCGCATTGGGCGCGAGGCGGAGTCGTTCAGCAAGAATCTGCCGCAGTATTCCGAGGAAGCAAAGCGGATGCTGGAGGGTTTTAGCGAAACGGTGGAGGATTGGTTCGTGAACGCGCCGGAAGGGCTGCGCGAGTCGTTTGACAAGCTGATGGCCGGGCTGGGCGATTCGATAACGACAACGCTGGGGTCCAGTGTGCGTGCGGGGTCGGTTGGGTTTGTTTCGCGGCTGCCGAATGCGTTTATGGCGCTTATTCTGACGATTATATCGACGTTCTTCTTCATCAAAGACAAGCGGCTGATTCGTTCGTTCATGACGGAGAAGGCGCCGGAATGGCTGAAGGGCAACCTGCGGATGATTCGCAAGGAGCTGTTCGGTGCGCTGGGCGGGTATGTAAAGGCGCAGCTGATTATCATGTGCGTGACGACGGCGATTGCCGTGCTGGGGCTGTCAATCTTGCAGTCGCCGTATGCGCTGATGATGGGGCTGCTGATTAGCTTTATTGACGCGGTTCCGGTGTTCGGCAGCGGGTTCATTCTGTGGCCGTGGATTGTGCTGGAGCTGTTTGCACAGCGGTATCCGTTCGCGATTGGGCTGGGCGTGATATACGGCGCGATTTTTCTGACGCGGCAGTTCTTAGAGCCAAAGGTTCTGGGGCAGCAGATTGGCTTGCATCCGTTGCTGACGCTGATGTCGATGTATGCGGGGGTGCGGGTGTTCGGCGTGCTGGGTTTTTTGGTCGGGCCGGTGCTGGTGCTCGTAGTCAAGGTTGTTATGCGGTCAGAGCCACCCGCAAAACCGCAGGCAGAAGCGGTGTCAGGCACAGAAGCGGAACCGCAGAGTGAGGTTGAATAACATATTAGACCTGTCCTGAAACCTGATTTTCGCCGAACCAATTTTTGTCCCGTTTTGACCGGCAATGGTTTTTTGCGGTTTTTGCAAAAAATCATGAGAGGGAAAAGGGACTGAAAAATTGTGTGAGGCAGTTTCGGGACAGGTCTATTTTGTTGGGATGAGCCATATATTTCCAATGTCGGGTATACCCGGGCTTGAGGGGTGTGTGGGAGATATGACGAAGCGGCAGAATGTGCGGAAGTATATGATAGGGGCGGCGGCCTGCCTTGTGCTGGGGCTGGCGTGCGGTGCGCTGTGGGTGAATGCGCTGGAGGGCGAGGCCTTTCGGGCGTATGTGCCCAACGCGGCGGCGTATTGGCTGGACATGCCGCAGGGTGAGAGCCTGCGCACGGTNTGGATAGAGGCGTTTGTGAAGCATGCGCGGTTGCTTGCGGCGATATGGGTGCTGGCGTTTTGCCCGCGCGTGTCGCGTGCGGCGTATGTGGTTTGCGCGGTGAAAGGCGCGGGGGTGGGGTTTGTCCTCGGGATGTTCGGGCGGGCGTTCGGCGTGAGCGGGATTTGGCGCGCGTTGGTGCTGGCAGGGTTGCCGTGTATAGTGATTTTGCCTGCTGCTGTGTTTGCGGCCGCGGCGTGCAGAATGTATGACGAGAAGCAGCTGGGATTGCGGCTGTATGCGATTATCGGAGGGGCATTGATGCTGGCGGCGGCGCTAACAGCAGGGGTGGAGGCACTTGTGATTCCGAGGATTTTCTAAATAAGTTTACAATAAAAAAGCAGGCTGTCGGCATTGGCGACAGCCTGCTTTTTGGATGTTATTTCGAAATGATTGTAAGGAAATCCATGAAGAGCTGAGCGGCATCAATACGTGTTGCGGAGCCGGAAGCATTTGCATACAGAACAATGAATTCCTCAATGCTGTCTTCTGCTGCATTTACCTCTGCATCGGCATAGGCGGCAAGTGCTGCGCTCATTTCCGTGCCTGAGATTGCCTCGTCAGGACGGAAGAGATTGTCAGAAACGCGCAGGAAGCCGTTGCTCACAACAAAGTCTACAGCTGCTGCGTAGTATGCTGTTGCGGACACATCATCATATGCACCGTCGGGAACGACCGCCGCGCCTGAAAGGTTGTACAGAACAGTTGCGAACATCGCGCGTGTCATAGGTGCATTGGGTGCGAACCGGCCGTAGCCAACACCGCCGAAAAGGCCGTTCTCTGTAACGAATTCAACCGCATCGTACTGTGCATCATAAATGCTGACATCGGAATACAAACTTACAGCAGTCGCTTCAGTAGAGACCAAGGCACCGATTATGCCCAGGCTGCTTGCCGGTCTGTCAGCAACCACACCGTTTTTGTCAACAGGCTGGCTGGAAAGTGTAGTCAGCGGGTTTGCGAATGTTGCAGAATCGCGCCCTTCAACCAAAGGCCATGCCACAACGGTGTCGGCTGGTGAAGCCGAAATTGCCAATACGGATTGGCCTGCCGCGTTGTTTGCGTTGATGCGGAAGTCACCTGCCGCAACATCCACGAAGGGATTGCCTTCGCCCAACGTGTAACGAGCCATCTGGTACGGGAATGCTGTCACCTCAAGCGGCTGGCTGAACCAGTTGTCGCGGCCGTAGATACGCACAGTGTCAATCCACTGCGAGTCAATACTGGTCCAGAAACGCAGGTTTTCTGAGGAGTATACAACGTTATTGTACAGTTCAACGCTCTCAATCTGTGTGAATGTGCGCAGGAAGTAAGCGTTGCCGTTGTTGATGTTAGCATAGGTGTTATTCATAACACGGTAACGTCCGCGTGTGCCGATGCCAACGCCGTCACCGCCAAGACGCATACCCTGACGGCAGTTGATAATCAAGTTACCTACAATCTCGCTGTCTCGCGGTGTTTCAGTTCTCTCACCCTGGCCAATCAATTCCATAGCCTGTGCGAGATTCTCGAAACGGTTATAGTGTACTTCATTGCGCCAAAAACGTGACTTAAGGCCGTTGTTTGACAGCAGAACTGTGTCATGGATGTAGTTATAACGTACAGTTGCAACGGCGTTCAATTTAGAGTCAAGATAGACATTATGACCCTGCGTATCTGTACCGTTCATGTAAATCTCCGAATGCTCAATAAGCACATTGCCTAACGCTGCGGAGCTGTGGATGCCATGGTAGTTGCCGTGGACGATACAATCGCGAATAACAAGATTGTCGCCGCCGGCAAGGTAGATGCCGCGGAAGGAAATCTTGCCGCCGGCCTCGTCTCTGGCGGGGTAAGCCGCTACAAACGCATTATGGTCTGTGAATCCGCGAACTGCCATTGCGCGATAAAGATGGCCGCGAACCTCGATGCCTTCTAATACGATGTTGTCTGCATTGATTTCAACGACATTGACTGCGCCTGCTGAAAGGAGCACAGGACGGTTGCCGTTGACCGCTACGCCGCGGAATGTGATAGGCTGTTCTTCCGTGCCGGCCACAGTGCCGTTGCCGACAGAGTAATGAAGCCCGCCCGGATATGTTGCGTTGCCTTCGATTTCAACCACGTCACCCGGACGGAGGAAGTACACAACATCCTGCGGCTTCTGGTAGATGCGGTTCGGGCCGACGAAGTATGTCTTTGTACCGTCTGCATTGATGACAGGATTCGTTTCGCCCATGTTCTTTGCAGCATCATCGTCTACAAGGTTCGAGATGCCTGCGCTGATATTGCGAAGCTCGAAACTGCCCTCTTTCGGCGAGATGGCAGAAATGATGCCCATATTGTTTGGCAATGCGGCGATGGGGCGGTTTTCGGGGTCACGCTCCAGCCCGCCGGTAAACGCAAAGTTTTCCGCTGCGGCAATGCCGTTAATAGAAACTGTGTACGTATAATCCGTGAAGTTGAAAGCAATCTCAAAGGCATAGGACTGACCCAGCTCGTATGCAATGCCTGTATTCTTATAGCTGCCATTGTCGCGAACATGGAAAGAGCCGTCTGCGCCAATCATGATGGCCCAAGGACGTGTGTTGCCGCCTGTGACGACGCGCTCTTTGGGGTTGAATGCGATGAAAGCATTGTCTGCGCCCGGCGCTTCGTTGACAGTGAGGTCAAAGCTGAGGGCGTTTGACGGTGCAAATGCCTCGTCACTTGTGCCTGTGCCTCTGAGCGGCTGGAACAGCTCAAAGCTCATCGCCCAAAACGTCGGTGTTGGGGGGATGCTGATGTACTTGCTGCCGTTTACGAGGTCGGCCTCCGCATACGGCGCGTCGCCTTGCAGGCTCAGACGGTACAGTTCATCACTGCTTGCTGTCAGCACTGATGCCGCAGATACTTGCATAGCACTGAAAATCATACAGAATGCCAGAAACAAAGAAAAACGTTTAACTGCCTTTTTCATTGAAAGTTGCCTCCTTTTTAATGAGAGTGATACAAACATAATGTTTGCTCCGTTCTTTATGCATACGTCAATCGTGTCCATTTTGGTTAATTTTCACATAAGAATCCATGGAGTTGGCAAACTTAAATGCAAAAACTTATAAATTGGTTAATCAACGTATACATTTATGATACAAAATGCCGACATACATGTCAAGGAAATTGATAAAAGTATGACGAAATAATAAATTGGCAGAGGCGACTGGTTTGTTGTGATTCGGGCTAGACTTTTGTTGTATAGAAATATATAATAGAGGAGGAATTCAAGTGTCTGAAAAGAAAGACAAGCTTAAAAAGGAAAAACCGTTGACGGAGCATGATTTGATGAAATATGAAATTGCGAGCGAGCTGGGGCTCATGTCCAAAGTGGAACAAACGGGCTGGAAGTCGCTGACCTCGCGCGAGAGCGGGCAGATTGGCGGGATTCTGGCAAAGCGGCAGAGGCTGCTGCGCGCGAAAATGGCGGAGGGGAACGAGAATCCGTCAAGTTAAAGGCAGGGGGAACGGGAATGGCGATGTATGGCGGGTTTGCCGCGGTGTACGATATGTTTGTCTGTCCGCCGTATGACGAGTGGGCGGTGTATGTGCGGGAGATTTGGCGGCGGTTCGGCAAAGAGCCTGCGTTGGTGCTGGATTTGGCATGCGGCACGGGGAACATGTCGTCGCGGTTTGCAGCGATGGGCTATGAGACAATCGGCGTGGACTGCGCGGCAGAGATGCTGGCGGCGGCGGCGCGGAAGAATCCGGAGATTCTCTACGTCTGTCAGGACATGCGCGAGCTGGATTTGTATGGCACGGCGGACGCGGCGTGCTGCCTGTGCGACGGAATGAACTATCTGGAGAGCGCTGAGGAACTTATGCAGGTTCTTTGCCGCCTGCGGAATTTTTTGAACCCCGGCGGCGTGTTCGTGTTCGACATGAACACGGAATATTACTTTGCCGAGGTGCTGGGCAGCAACGTCTTCGCGGAGTCGAACGACGAGGCTGCGTACATATGGGAAAACGAGTATGATCCCGACACGCGCGTGAATGAATACGCCGTGACCTTTTTCGCGAAGGAGGCAAACGGCCTCTTTCGGCGGTTTGAGGAGCTGCACTGCGAGACGGCGTTTGCCGAGGCGGAGGTGCGGAACGCGGCGGCAGCGGCGGGCTTCGAGGTTTGCGCGGTGTACGACGACATGCAGTTCGTGCCGTCGCATGAAGCGAGCGAGCGGGTGTACTATATATTAAGAAGGGAGTTTTGACAATGTTACAGGAATTTAAGAAGTTTATGCTGCGGGGCAATGTGATTGATTTGGCGGTCGGCGTGCTGATTGGCGGGGCGTTCAACAAGATTGTGTCGTCGCTGACGGCGGACATCATTTCGCCGCTGATTACGCTGTTGATCAGCCAGTTCTATTCGGGGGATTTCTCGGGCATGAACTATGTGATTAACGAGAATGTGTCCATCAATCTGGGCACGTTTATTACGTACATATTCGATTTCCTGATTACAGGCATCGCAATTTTTCTGCTTGTAAAGGGCATCAACAAGATGAACACGACATTCTCTAAGCCCGCAGAGGCGGCAGCACCGACGACGAAGAAGTGTCCGTACTGTCTCACGGAAATTGCCATTGAGGCGACGCGCTGCCCGCAGTGTACATCCGAGCAGCCTGCAGAGAAGGACGAGGCGAAAAAAGAGAAAAAGGCAGAGAAAGCGAACGTATAATAACGATTCTATAGGATGTTGTGGAGGGATATACGATGAAAAAGCTCCATCTGGTCTGTAACGCGCATCTTGATCCCGTGTGGCAATGGGAGTGGGAAGAGGGCGCGGCGGCGGCGATTTCCACGTTCCGCCAGGCGGCACGGTTTTGCGAGGAATTTGACGCGTTTGTGTTCAATCATAACGAGGCAATTTTGTACGAATGGATTGAGGAGTACGAGCCGTCGCTGTTCAAGCAGATTCAGGAGCTTGTGAAGGCGGGCAAGTGGCATATTCTGGGCGGCTGGTATTTACAGCCGGATTGCAATATGCCGTCGGGCGAGTCGTTCGTGCGGCAGATGCTGGCAGGGCGGCAGTATTTCGCGGAGAAGTTCGGCGCGGCGCCAAAGACGGCGGTCAGCTTTGATGCGTTCGGGCATAGCCGCGGGCTTGTGCAGATTATGCGCAAGATGGGCTTTGACTCGTACATATTTATGCGTCCGGGGTCGGATGAGCTGGATTTGCCGTCGGAGAATTTTATATGGAAGGGCTTCGATGCGTCGGAGATTACAGTGCTGCGCCTGTTGAGCGGGTACAACACGCCGATGGGGCATGCGGCGGATTCGGTCACGTCGTTTTTGGAGCATCATAAGGAGAAGCCGGTGGCGCTGTGCCCGTGGGGCGTGGGCAACCACGGCGGCGGCCCGTCGCGCATTGATATTCAGGCGCTGGACGCGCTGATAGCGGAGCGCGGTGATGTGGAGATTGTGCATTCCACGCCGGAGGCATATTTCGCGGAGCTGGCCGCGTCAGGCGCGGTTTTGCCTGTGATTGAGAGCGATTTGAACCCGAATCAGGTGGGATGTTACACGTCGCAGGTGCGCATCAAGCAGAAGCACCGCCTGCTCGAAAATGAGATGTACATGTGCGAGAAGATGCTGTCGTCCGCGGCGGCGCAGGGCAAGCTGGTCTATCCTGAAAAGGAATTGCGCGAGGCGCTTCGGGATTTGCTGACCTCAGAATTTCATGATATTCTGCCGGGCTCGTCGGTCAAGACAGTGGAGGAAACTTCCTTGCGCATGATTGACCACGGCCTTGAGATTCTGGCGCGGCTAAAGGCGCGGGCGTTCTTTGCGCTGTCTGCGGGGCAGAAAGCGGCGGGGGACGACGAGATTCCCGTCATGGTCTACAATCCGCATCCGTATCGTGTGGATGCTGTGGTCGAATGCGAGTTCATGCTGCCGGACCAGAACTGGAAGGAAGAATTCACACTGCCCGTGGTCTACCGCGACGGCGTGCGCCTGCCGTCACAGCCGGAGAAGGAGAACAGCAATATCAACCTCGACTGGCGCAAGCGCATTGTGTTCCGTGCGGTGCTGGAGCCGTCGCAGATGAATCGTTTTGACGTGCGGCTGGAGATTCTGCCGCAGAAGCCGAAGCCTGTTTTGCAGATGACGGATGACAAAATTACGTTCAAGACGGATGACCTGCATGTCGTTATCAACGGCAAAACAGGTCTGATGGACACATACCGCGTGCAGGGGAAGGATTACTTGCAGGCGGGCGCATTCCGGCCGCTGATCACCGAGGACTTCGATGATTCGTGGGGCTTGATGCAATACAACTACCGCGAGGTGCATGAGCCGTTCAGGCTGATGACGCCGGAAGAGGGCGCGGCGTTTTCGGGCATCAAGGGGGAGGTGATTCCTTCGGTGCGCGTGATTGAGGACGGCGACGTGCGAACGGTGGTGGAGGTGCTTCTCTGCGCGGGGCAGTCCGCGATTTGTCAGCGGTACAAGCTGCCGAAGCAGGGCACGGAGGTGGAAGTGGAGCTGTTTGTGCATTGGAACGAGAAGACGAAGATGCTGAAGCTGTCCGTGCCGTCGGCGTTTGACGCGTCTGATTATATCGGGCAGACGGCGTTCGGCGTGCAGGAATTGCTGACAAACGGTGATGAAACGGTGTCGCAGAAATGGAGCGCGCTGGTTTCGGACGCGGCGGACGGAATGCTGACGTTCGTGGGCGACGGCGGGGATGGCTCGGACTGTGTGGACGGCGAAGTGCGGTTTTCATTGCTGCGTTCGCCGGGGTACACATGCATCGACATGACGAAGTGGGGCATGGATAGGATACCGATGCCGAAGGACCGCTTCTCGCCGCGTATCGACCAGGGCGAGAGGCACTACCGCTTCCGCATGACGGGCGGCGGCGTGCAGGAGCGGAAGGCGCACATCGACCGTGAGGCGCTAGCGCACAATGAAGTGCCGTTTGCGCTGTCGTTCTCGCCGCCGGGCGAGGGAGAGATGCCGAAGCCGATGGTTACGCTGGGAGATGATGCTGTGCAGATGACCGCGTGCAAGAAAGCGGTTGGGCAGGAGGCGTTCATCATCCGATTGTTTGAGCCGACAGGCACACCGCGAAGCACAACGCTTGCCGTTCCGTTCCTTGGGATTGAAACAGAGGTGACACTGGGGGCGTTTGAGGTCAAGACACTGCTGGTGGATTGTGCAAGCCGCCGAATCGAAGAAACGGCAATGAGTCGGTATTAATGAAATAGAGAAATGCGTAAAAACGCTGTGAGCTTTGTGAAAGATGGGCTTGCGGCGTTTTTTTGTTGTGAAATAAAAGGAAACATATTGGCTTGTACTATGGCATATATTTGGAGTACAGGCTTGCGTGCAAACAAAGGAGGAAGCGGAAGTGGATATGCAAGAGATGATTTGCGGGTTTACGGGCGGCGGTGTGCGTGCGCTGTTTCGGAAGATGGCGGCGGCGCGGCTGGAG
>JGI994J12354_10004254_pt1 | contig 12965 bp, 8 predicted proteins | sample IntmicLarv3ML3BL_FD_12354 | JGI IMG/M metagenome (IMG submission 12354)
ACTTTTTCTCGTTCCATTAAAGCTATTTCCTTTGAGATTGCATATATTAGCATGGATTTCTCTGGTTGATTATTAATAGTGGCAACCCTCTCCGAAAAATGTGCTGGAATAATAATATATGCACTATACTCCCCATCTTCAATACCTTGTCTTGCATCACCTAGGCCTGTTACTACCGTATCTTCAGAAACATTTCCTATTAAATCAGTTCCATAATTAACTCTTTTATCATTTTGGATAAGCCCGCTATCAAGATTTACAATCGCTATCGGTTTTTCTATCTCCATTGGAACGCTTTCCAATTCAATCGAATTTGCCGCATAAATTGAATTGGCCTCATATTCACCGAAGATGCTTGCCATAATTGCAATTGCTAACACGAAAATTACAAATTCCACTCCCTTGATTGCTTCTTTTGTTAATTTTCTTTTCATGATTTATTGCACCTTCCCTTTTATTAGATTATTTTAAATTTTTATATATTATATCATCTTATCAAACTTATCCTGCTGTGTAAACTTTTTTTATGCAATTGCAATATTTTTGTTTGCCCTCGTCCTTTGCACTGCTATAGTTTAGTCTTTGCCATATTTTAGTATGATAAAAATTGGCACTATTATTTCACAACTGTTTAATTATAATTTTAGGAAATCTTTGAACCGAATGGTTCAAATAGATTGACTTTTATTCTATCAAGATAAATGCTACTTGTCAATTGAATTTCGTGATTTTTTTCCTATATGATATTTTTTCCTATGTCTACCCCAAAAAGGACCATATTTCGTGGGTGGGGTTCCCGCCCCCACCCACTAGAAAAATGAGGTATATCATAAATATTACTTTATGACATTTTCTCTTCGTTACACCATTTCTATCCATACAGTCCCCTGATTACCAGTCTATCGCAAAATTCGTGAATTCGTATTCAACGACATTGTCGTCTTCATCGGACTTTAAACTACAGCGGTTAAAATATGTGTCTCTATTTTCCCATGTATATGTTGCGTAGTCCTCATAAATATTCCTTGCATTTGGCTCTCCGTACAATTGAACCGCCTTCTCAATCGGCTCCCCAATTCTTAACCCTTGGTGAAATTCCAACTCTATATCCATCTTGTATGCATCACTGCGACAAGTATAATTAAATCCACCAACTGGACAATCAAATGCATCTTTTGCTTCATCAGTATCATTGTACACATAGAAGTACAGCCTTCCTCTGGAGCTGTCTCCTATATCCGCATAAACGAACTCATAATCTTGTGATGAAACTTGCCTGTTATCTTCCTCATCAAGTTCTAAACCCGTTGCCAGTAAATCTTCTATGCTGCATGGGAAGGTGACGGTTTGTCCATTGATTTTAACTGCGTTATCATCCAAAACCGAAGTGCCTGTGCTCTTTGATGTTGCTGTCTCTACATCTGCCCCTTCTTCTGTAACATCTTCTACTTCTTCTGTGGCATCTTCTACCTCTTTTGTAGCATCTTCTATTTCTTCTGCCTCATTACCCGCAAGAATATCAATGAGCTCTTGCTCACTTATCTCGTCCACGCCATTCTCTGTCGAACCTACCTCTGTCGTGTCTGCCTCAGTAGCTTTTTTGGCTGCTGCTGGAATTTCAATTTCGTCTATACTATCAAAAGAAACATATGTGATTTCCATCAAACAATTATCGATATCCATATTCATATCAATATTCATTCCCTCATCACCCATTAACGTTTGTAATGTNTTTTCTAGCGCATCTTGGATAATATCNTTTAAGTCCATTGACAGCTTCACTGGTCTGCGCTCTGTCTTGGAAATATAATATTTTACTGGAACACTAGCATTTGATAAATCCATCTCTGCAAACATTTCCATACCCTCTTGTCCGCCGAATATATGATTGATGCTTTCGCTAATTGCTGACCCCGCTACTTCCCCAGAAATCTGATAACATTCAATCTGATTGATGCTCTCGGTATCATCCGCTAATTCTAATGCCTCTAACATATTTTCAATTTCTTGTTCGGTAAACAAATCGGCCGTGTTTTCTATAGATAATCCTGTTGTCTTTTGCCACGTTCCATTTTCCATTTTGCTGTAAACAATACTGTCGCTCCCATCTTGCTCCGCATAACTTTCAAGTACAGTGCTGTCACTCTCACCTAAAACATTCATACTAATTATACCACTGGTATGAGCAACCAACGGTTCTTTTGTTGTCCGCATATCAATATCCGCTTTCATATCCATGTCTACTCGCATACCCATGATTGCAATCTCCGCTTTCATGTCCATGCCGACCTTCATTTGTACTGATTCAACTTTCTCTACATTTGCATTTGCCTCTTTCATTAGGCTTTCTGTTGTCACTTTCCCGCTACAACCACTAATTGTGAATATAGCAAGCATTGCCAATACTAAAATTTTCACCTTCTTCATTGTGCATCTCCTTTGCTTCTTAAAATTCTTCGCTTTGCTCAGAATGACAGTGCTTTCATAAATCATTTGACACTATCTCATCAATTTTTAGTTTCTAAACTCTCACTTTTGTTCCTCTAGTGTCACGTTTTGCTAGTTTTAGTTTATTTAATACAACTTCTCTTTCCTTATAAGAAATGGTGCATTCCATACGGTTAGCGACAAGGTAAGCATTTTCAACAATACCTTTTTTAGCAATCTTCATACCACGAACGCCGACCGCACCCTTTTTCTTAACTGGTACCTCCTCTTTTAAAAATCTCACGAAATAACCTTCGTCATTTTGCATTACGACATAGTCCATGGCATCAGCTAAGCCAACCAAGATGACTTTATCATCGTCCATTAATTTTGTTGCTGCAATAGTTCGCTTGGCGACATCAAACTCATCACCCACCACTTGCTTAACCATACTATTACTGGTCGCAAATATCAAGGTGCAATTTTTAACCGACTCCATACTGGCAACGAGAAGCAATTCTTCTTCGGTGCTATTAAAGTTACTGAAATTATCAATTGGCACGCCTTTGTCGCGGAATTTACCAAATGGCAAATCAATAACTTTGGCACTATGCATTCTGCCCGTATCAGTAAAAAGACAAATCTTGTCAGTGTTCATACATCTAAAAACATATTTTGACTCTGCCTGAATGGTCTCTGCGTTGCGGTCGTAAGTTGGCGTATCGACGGTCTTGACATAGCCAAAGCGGTCCATCATAAAGTATACTGGCATCTCTTCAATTTTCTTTTCTTCAAAGATAACTTCTTCGGCATTTTCTATGGCCGTACGACGTTTGCGACCATATTGTTTTTTAACGCCGTCAAGTTCCGCGATAATCACATCTGCCATTGTCTCATAATTATTTAAAATATCTTCATAGCGAGCAATATTTTTCAAAGTCTCTTCATGTTCTTTCATCAACGCTTCAACTTCAAGCCCAATCAAACGATACAAGCGCATCTCTAAAATGGCTGTCGCTTGACGCCCCGTAAAGGATAATCCCGTTGCTAACATTTTACTATTCGACGATTTGAACTTAATACCTGTAACATCGCCCATCGTTAGGCATTCTTTAACTTGCTTTTGGTTCTTGCTGCCACGGATAATCTCGATAATCAAATCAATAATATCACAAGCTTTAATAAGTCCTTCTTGGACTTCTTTTTTATCTAAATCTTTGTTAAGTAGAGTTTGATATTTTCTAGTTGCCACGTCAAATTGAAAATCAACATGGTGCTCGATAACCTTTTTAAGACTTAAGGTCTCTGGCTTTTGGTCTGCTACCGCCAAAATGTTTACGCCAAAAGTATCTTCTAGGCGTGTCTTTTTATAAAGCATATTCTTAAGATTTTCAATNTCCGCACCTTTNCGAAGTTCTAACACGATGCGAATACCGTCTTTTGAAGATTGATTGGAAATATCTGTTATATCGGTTGTCTTTTTGGTCTCAACCAATCCAACTACGTCATTTAAAAACTTGCCAATATTAGCCCCAATCATGGTGTAAGGAATTTCGGTGATAACTAGTTGGTGTTTGCCGCCTTTTATTTTTTCCACCTCAACCTTACCACGAACTCGAATTTTGCCGCTACCAGTTTCGTATATTCCTTTTAAATCGTCTTGATTGACAACGATAGCACCGGTTGGAAAATCTGGACCTTTAATATATTTCATCAACCCTTTAGTCGTGATATCGTCATTTTTCATATAGGCCTTAACCGCATCAACCACTTCACATAAATTATGAGGCGGAATGCTCGTTGCCATACCTACTGCAATCCCTTCTGCCCCATTAACTAACAGGTTGGGAATTCGTACCGGTAATACTTCCGGCTCTTTTTCTGTTTCATCAAAGTTAGGGACAAAATCAATAACGTCCTTATCCAAGTCACGCAGGAAAACTTCTTGAGTGATTTGCTCTAGGCGTGCTTCAGTGTAACGCATCGCCGCTGCGCCGTCCCCTTCAATTGAGCCAAAGTTCCCGTGTCCATCTACTAATGTCTGTCCTTTTTTAAATTCTTGCGCCATCACAACGAGCGCATCATAGATTGAACTATCACCATGAGGATGATATTTACCCATCGTATCGCCGACAATCCTTGCACATTTACGATACGGTCTATCATAGCGAATACCCAACTCATACATATCATATAGCGTTCTACGTTGTACTGGCTTTAGCCCATCACGCACATCTGGCAAGGCACGCGCTACAATAACGCTCATCGCATAGTCAATATAGGATTTTTGCATTACATCGGAGTATTCAGTTTTGATTATATTTTCTTGAAATTTAGCCACTTACTTCCCCCTCCTATATATCCAACTCAGCATCGTTAGCATGTTCATAAATAAATGCTCGACGTGGTGGTACTTCGGTCCCCATCAATACTTCAGTTACGTCTGATGCCAAACGGGCATCTTCGATTTCAACCCGTTGTAAAATCCTAGTCTTAGGGTCTAAGGTAGTCTCCCATAGTTGGTCCGCATCCATCTCACCAAGACCTTTGTATCTTTGGAGCGCAAATGAACCTGTTTGACGTTTGCGATATTTTTCTAATGCTTTATCATCGTATAAATATTCTTCTTCGCCTTTTGCGGGCATCGCCTTGTATAGTGGTGGCATTGCTAAATAGACATGACCTTCATAAATAAGCTCTGGCATGAAGCGATAAAATAGCGTCATTAATAACGTTGAAATATGCGCTCCATCGACATCGGCATCGGCCATAATAATAATTTTGTCATAACGCAACTTACTAATATCAAAATCGTTGCCGTATCCTTCAGAAAAACCACAGCCAAAAGCATTAATCATTGATTTGATTTCGGCATTGGCTAATACTTTGTCGATAGTAGCTTTTTCTACATTTAATATCTTACCTCGAATTGGTAAAATCGCTTGGAAATTACGGTTACGGGCGGTCTTAGCAGAGCCCCCCGCCGAGTCTCCTTCAACGATAAAAATTTCACATTTTGATGCATCACGACTTTCGCAATTTGCTAATTTACCATTTGAATCAAATGAAAACTTTTGCTTGATTAGCATATTGGTCTTAGCTTTTTCTTCGGTTTTACGGATTTTCGCTGAACGCTCCGCACAAGCCAAAACATTTTTAAGCGCCTCAAGATTACGGTCAAAATATCTAACTAATTCATCGCCAACCACTTTGCTAGTTGCTTTAGAGGCGTCGGGGTTATCAAGCTTAGTCTTGGTTTGTCCCTCAAAACGAGGGGCTGGGTGCTTGATTGACACAACTGCTGTCATGCCATTTCTGATATCCGCACCAGTAAAGTTGGCATCTTTTTCTTTTAAAATACCAAGCTCACGAGCGTAAGTATTCATAATTGTTGTAAATGTCGTCTTGAAACCAGTTAGATGGGTTCCACCTTCGGCATTGTAGATATTGTTACAAAAACCCAGAACATTTTCTTGAAACTCGCTAACATATTGGAAAGCACATTCAACAGTAATCCCTTCGGTTTCGCCAACGAAATACACTGGTTCTTGAATTGCTTCTTTCTTTTTATTCAAATCACGAATAAAACCGATAATACCATCTGGTTCATGGTATTCGATTTCTTCTACCGCTTCGCCCCGCTTATCAATAAATAAAATCGTCAACTCTGGATTGAGGTATGCCGTTTCATGTAGGCGACTTTTAACTTCTGTTGAGGCAAAACGGGTTTTTTCAAAGATTTCTGGGTCTGGTAAAAAGTTTACGCAAGTTCCCGTTTCTTTTGAACGCCCCAATGTTGGTAATAAACCTTTAATCAATTTAACCGTCGGAATACCTCGTTCATAGCGGTCGTGATGAATTTTGCCGTCACGGCTAACCTTAATATCTAAATACGATGATAAGGCATTTACTACTGAAGAACCAACGCCATGGAGTCCCCCGCTAGTTTTATAAGATGAGTCATCGAATTTACCACCCGCATGGAGCGTGGTAAAGACGAGTCGCTCTGCCGACATGCCTTTTTCGTGCATTCCTACTGGAATACCACGGCCATTATCGGTTACGGTACAAGAACCATCTTTTTCTAACTCAACTTTAATAAAACTACAAAATCCCGCTAAATGCTCATCGACAGCATTGTCCACGATTTCATAAATCAGATGATTTAGACCTTTTCTTGAAACTGACCCGATATACATACCTGGTCTTTTACGGACTGCTTCTAGACCCTCTAATACGGAAATACTACTTTCATCATATGTGTTTTGCTTTGCCATTCTGTTCTCCATTTTCAGCTATCTGCATTTGTATAATAACAGCGGACGGTGTGTCCCCCTACAGTTTATTTTATAAAACTAACTCTTAGATTGCTTGTGTTATCCCTGTTCTATTGGTGGTTACTGACGAGGAAACAAATCCCTACGTTTTTATTTTATAAAATGAACTCATGGATTGCTTGCGCTACCCCTGCTTCATTGTTAGTTGTTGTAACATAATCTGCTAATTCTTTGGCATGTTCATCCGCATTGCCCATTGCCACTGAATACGGCGCCCACTCTAGCATCTCGTAGTCATTTCTACTGTCGCCAATAACCATGACTTCTCCTCTCGCAACACCCAAATGCGCAATTAATTTTTCAAGTCCTTCGCGTTTGCTCCACCGCCCTGCTGTTAATTCAATATTAATAGGCATCAGTGAAATCGGATGTAAGCCATTGATTTCAGCAATGTCGTTTCGCAATCTACTAATATCTTCGCTTGTTTCTCCTACGATATGATATTTGCTAACGGGAATATTAATATCCCCTGCAACATCTCTTAGACTTTCAACCTTACTTGTCGTCTCTAATAACTGGTCGCAGTACTCTACTGCCAAATTGCTCCTATAGAGATGGTAAATACTCCTGTCATCTACATATGTATCAAGCCCTGCATATATCTCGGTAAAGACTGGATACTTTTGGGTTAGTTCGCATACTTTCTTGATATCGTCCCTTTTCATTACTTCTTCATGAATTACTTCTTGTTGCTTATCATCAACGACAATCGCTCCGTTACACGTAACATAATAAGATATCCCTGGTATGTCGCCAGTAATCATACTTTTAGTGTTTTTATAGCATCTGCCTGTCGTTGGTACGACGATAACGCCTTTGGCAATTGCTTGCTCTATTGCTTCAATATTTTGCTTCGGCACTTGACATGTGCTACTCAAAAGAGTCCCATCCATGTCAATTGCTAGTAGTTTGATACTCATTTCTTCTCCTTTTGTGCTTTAAACCGTTATTTCTAGTATAATTCTCTGACGCAGATTTCGCAAGGGTTTTTACTAGATTTAGTAAAAAATAGCCAAAAAGGCACAAGATGTATTTAAAATACTGTAAAATTAAAAAAAGTGCAAACGCTATTGATTTGCAATGATATCTATAGTATGCTTGCCTTAATAAGAGTAACGTTCTGGAGCTGTTCTCGACTCCAATATTAATCCGAAATCAAAGCCGTAAAACTGGGCGGCATGGGTAGCGGACACCATAAAATCGAGATATTAAAAGAGGTTCACTCCGTTGAAGAGTAAACCTCTTTTAATATCTCGATTATACTTATAGAAAGGATATTTTCTCTCCTCCATCTTTTTCTTGCATAATGTTTAAAACTGTTATAAAATAATGAAGCAGATTTTAAACAGTGGTCTGTTGGTCAAGTGGTTAAGACGCCGCCCTCTCAAGGCGGAATCGGGAGTTCAATTCTCCTACAGACTATTACAAAAAAGAATTTCGTAAAACGAAATTCTTTTTTGTATTCCTCTATACATAACTCAATAAAAACTCTCCATTACCTTTAATACAATATTCGTAATCTCCGGCTGGTAAGAAAAAGCTATCGCCCTTTTGGAATTGTTCGCTTTCTTCACCCACGTTTATCTCTCCTTGTCCGTCTAATACTAGGATGCTTAGGAAGGAGTCAGCTGGCATTTGTTTGGTCGCTTCACTTGTTAACACTAATTTGTCCACGGTAAAATATTGACACTGAGCGATATGATTATCAGCAAACTCTTGCGCAATAGTTGGTGTTAGAGTCGATACCTCTACCGCCTTATCTACGTGTAACTCACGAGCATTGCCATCAACATCAACACGACCAAAATCATGGACGCGATAGGTAACGTTAGAATTTTGCTGAACTTCAGCAATAACTATATCTTGACCTATGGCATGAATAGTACCTGCCTCGATGAAAAATACATCGCCAACCTTAACTGGCACTTTATTAAGAATATCAATAATACTATCGTCGGCTATTCGCCTTGCTAACTCTTCTTTGGAAACAGCTTCTTTGACCCCAAAATAAAGATACGCATTATCCTCACACGCAACTACATACCAAACTTCCGTCTTGCCATTTTGTCCTTCGTGAACTTTCGCATATGCATCATCTGGATGCACTTGAATTGATAATTTTTGTTTGGCGTCAATTAATTTGATTAAAATCGGAAAATCAGAAAATTTATCACAATTTCCTCCTAGGATTTTTCCGCCCTCACGGACAATATATTCGGCTAATGATAACCCCTCATCCTCGCCATTGACTATTAATGAAGGTCCATCAGGATGACACGATAGTTCCCAACTTTCTGCTAGAATATCGCCATCAAATTCCTTACCGTATTCGTCTATTAACTTCCTGCCACCCCATAGATAATCTTTGAATGCTGGTTTTAATTTGACTATTTTCCTACTCATCTTACACTTCCTCCTGCCATTCACTTCGCTCTCACTTGATTTTCTTTTGATAAGACTTCTTAAGCATAGTCTCCATTATATTCTACTAAAGTAGCACTTGCTACCGCTTTTGAAGAAGTTAACATGTCCATAAAGTCTGTCTGTTCACGTTTGACCTTGACTTCAAGCGTTAATTCAACCATATTATCTGAAATCATTTTACTTTTCAATTTATTTGGCAAGCTTTTTAACAACTCTTTCACTTGCATATCCTTATCTGCTTGATATTGAAGAATTAATAGAAAGCTTCTCTTTTCTTTGCGCATAAAACTCATCACAATGTAAATCAAGCAAACGGTTACTGTACCAATAATTGCCACCAAATAAAGTCTCGCTCCAGTTGTCAATCCTGCTGATATCCCTAAAAATAGAAATCCTATATCTAGCGGTTCTTTTATTGCCGCTCTGAAACGAACGATTGAAAGTGCACCGACCATTCCTAATGACAGCATCAAGTTAGCGCCAATAGTGATAATAATAAACGCCGTCGTTACCGTTACCATTACGATTAAAACACCAAAGTTTTCACTGTAAACAACTCCACGGTAAAAGAAACGATATACTAGGTAAATACAAAATCCACAACACACTGCCATCATCATTGTCACAATTAACGTCCTAAATGATAGATGTTCATACTGCGATATGATTCCTATCAAGGTTCTTAGTTCCTCTATCATTTGTATTGTCCTCCTTGTAATGCCATTTTAGTTATTATAAATTTTGATATCGGTAACTGCTGACTCATCTGAAAACCTGAGAGCAATTCCGTGATAAACGATGGGATAAATCTATCGTATTTCACTTCTAAAATTGTATAGCCACTGGCTATCACTGGTATCGTATTGCTAATGGTTGGTGCGCTTGCCGTCACCTGCGTATCAAAAGTAATTCTAACATTCCCTGCAGGATGTATATATGCTTGGCGTTCATATTCCACCATAACCACTGGCTTCATTCGCTTAGTAGCATGATTTGCATAAAACTTTTTAAAAACCGAAGCTTCTTCTTGCTTCATGAAATCATATTTGCCCTCACACATCATCTGATACTGTGACAAAGAAATCGTACCAACGTCTTTGTAAACCATATCCCCATGCTTATGCTTACATTCTAATTTGATTTGGTTGAAACTATTATTATAAAATCTCGCTCGGAATTTGTCTCGACTTAAAACACCATCTTGCTTTTCGAAAAAAGAAGTATTGTAACAATCATCAAAGTATAATGAACTGATGTGATATTTACCCGCAACACCCGCATTATCCGGCTTTAGCACGTACGACACTCGCTGTTTTAATAACTCGGCCGTTACCTTATCTAAAAAATATTTTTTCTCATGTCTGTATTTAGCATTTGCATTATCCATAAATATATTCCTACTTATTCTCTTTCCAAGGCGGTCGCAATTTGCGTCATCTACTATTATATAATAACGTCATTTATAACTTTTAAACAACCTTGGGATATTGAACCCAAGGTTGTTTGTATTTAATAATTATTTGACATTGATATTCGCTGTTATCGTCTGTAACGGAACATCATAGTATGGGTCCTCTCTTCTAGCCAAAAATTCTTTGCCTTGTTCTGGGAACATACCGTATAGCAATACATCTTCTTCTGACTTAGCCAGTTCTCCAAGGTCTGCTTTAAGATTTTCCATCTCTGGTTCAATCAAATCCGCCGGTCTAATGGTGATAACTTCTTCCTCACCGATAATCTTCTTCTTGATTTCTTCAGAAACTGGTCCTGGTGATTGTCCATATTGTCCTCTTACATATTCTTTGATTTCGTTAGGAACCATCTTGTAACGCTCACCTGTTAACACATTCATAACCGCCTGTGTACCAACCATCTGTGAAAGTGGCGTTACTAGTGGCGGAAAACCTAGTTCAGCACGAACGCGCGGTACTTCATTAAGAACCTCTTCGTATTTGTCCTCAGCTCCTGCTTCTTTTAGTTGCGATAAAAGGTTAGATAACATACCGCCTGGCACTTGATAGACAAGTGCCTTTGGTTCAACTTCCAGCACTTTTGGGTCAAGCAATCCCGACTCTATATAACCAGCCTTAATAGGTTTGAAATAATCAGCAATCTTGCCTAGCTTAGCCATGTCAAGACCTGTATCATATCCCATATCTTCTAAAGCGATTGCAACCGACTCCGTTGCTGGTTGGGATGTTCCGCCAGCTAGTGGTGAAATCGCTGTATCAATTATATCTACACCCGCTTGTGCTGCTCTGATGTATGTCATAGCGGCAATACCACCAGTATCATGGCTATGAAGCTGGATTGGCATATCGACAGCATCTTTGAGCGCTGAAATCAACGAATAGGCACTCTCCGGTGTCATAACACCAGCCATATCCTTAAGACAAAGTGAGTCCGCACCAAGTGATGCACTTTTCTTAGCTAGCTCAACATAATAATCAATTGTATGGATATCACTAGTTGTATAAGACACTGCGATTTGGGCGTGTCCTTCGTATTTTTTAATACATTCAAGCGAAGTTGCCACATTACGAGTATCATTAAGCGCATCAAATACACGAATAACATCAATACCATTTTTGATAGAATTTTTGATAAAAGACTCCACTACATCATCGGCATAGTGCTTATATCCCAATAGATTTTGCCCTCTAAGAAGCATCTGTAATGGGGTATTGGGTGCCGCTTCTTTTATTTTGCGTAATCGCTCCCATGGGTCTTCACCTAAAAATCTAATGCAAGCATCAAATGTCGCTCCGCCCCAGACTTCCAAAGCTGCATATCCAGCAGCGTCCATCTCTCCTAAGATAGGAAGCATATCTTCTGTTGTCATACGTGTCGCAATCAAACTTTGATGCGCATCACGACAAGCAGTTTCCATTAAACCTACATGCTTTTTCATATGTGTTCCTTTCTATTCGTTGTCGCCCTTTTTGGTAAACTTTAACACCATTTGTGAAATGAGGAAAAGTAAAAACATTACGATGAAAATTCCGCCCATTCCGATACCACATAGTTCGATAGCTTGTATCATATCTGCACTCATATTATTTCCTCCTTCTATCCTATTTAGCAAAAAAGGCTAACAATAAACCACCCGCAACTACTGATGCAATTTGGCCTGATACGTTAGAACCTGCCGCATGCATAAGAATAAAGTTTTTAGGGTCCTCTTCTGTTGCCATCTTTTGAATTACACGACTAGACATCGGGAATGCTGAAATTCCACATGCACCAACCATCGGATTGATTTTCTCTTTACGGAAAACGTTTAATAATTTTGCAAATAAAACTCCACCCGCTGTATCAAATACAAATCCTAATAAACCAAATGCGATAACTAAAAGTGTTCTAACATTCAAGAAGTCGGCAGCAGTCATCTTAGCTGCAATGGTAAGACCAAGCAAGATACCGACAATATTAACTAATTCATTTTGTGCTGTGTTGCTCAAACTATCTAATACTCCACATTCACGAAGCAAGTTACCAAACATCAAAAATCCAATTAGCGGCAATGACATTGGTGCTACAAAACCAGCAACAAATGTAATTACCAGTGGAAATAAAATCTTGGCTGTTTTTGAAACCGCTTTGGGTTCGTATTTCATGTGAATTTGTCGTTCTTTTTTAGTTGTTAACGCTTTAATTACTGGTGGTTGAATAATTGGAACTAATGACATATACGAATACGCCGCTACCGTAATTGGCGCTAACAACGCTGGCGCTAACTCGCCCGCCACAAAGATACTTGTTGGTCCATCGGCGGCT
>JGI994J12354_10004255_pt1 | contig 12964 bp, 16 predicted proteins | sample IntmicLarv3ML3BL_FD_12354 | JGI IMG/M metagenome (IMG submission 12354)
CTCAAAATCAATAAAGCGGGAGAGTTGCTTCTTGAAGCACGCGACATTGTGGGCAATTTCGTCCGTCGTCATCATCTTTCGCATGTCCGTACGGTCGGTCGGGTCGCCAATCATACCCGTTCCGCCGCCAACCAGCACAATCGGGCGGTGCCCGTCGCGCTGCATGTGCGACATCGCCATCACCGTCAGGAAATGCCCGACATGCAGGCTGTCCGCCGTGGGGTCAAACCCGATGTAGAACGATATTTTCTCCTTGCCCAGCAATTCCTTGATTTCCGTTTCATGGGTCATCTGCTGGATGAACCCGCGTTCTTGCAATACCTCGTATGCACCCATTATTTTGCCTCCTCTGATTTTGGATATGTTATCAACAGTGTGCCCGACCGCACCGATACGATGCTTGCTTGGCCGGTGAATTCATTGCTTACCCCGACAGGGACGCAGTTTGTCAGCACTGCGTCATCAAGTCTGTATTTTAATCCTTTTTCGTATACACCCTCGCAGGTATCCGTATGGGAAAAGGCGGATATAACACCCCGCATCCCGGCAGGGAATTCGATGGACGTGTTCCGGATGGCGGTGACAACCGTCTCCTTGTCGTACAGATACCCGCGCAGTCCTTGTTCCGCCAGCCCCGCGAGGAGCTGGATATTCGCCAGTGTGTGGTCGAGCCGCCCACCTGTGCCGCCGTAGATGTGGAACACATTGTACCCGCGCGCGATACCCTCCCGGATGGCGGCCGCCATGTCGGTATCGTCCTTCTCCTTGGGAAGTGTAACGATGCTGCCCTCTGTTGGCGGCGCGGCGAGGGAATCGAAATCCCCGACGACCAAATCCGCTGATACCCCATACAGCGGCAGCGTTTCATATCCGCCGTCCGCCGCGATAATAAAATCGCCTGCGTTGACAGCCAGCGAAAATGGCCAATGCGCCCCCGCTCCGAAAATGTAGCAAACCGGCATCCCCGGCATCGTCTCACCCCCATCGTCCCGCATGAATACAAAAAGCCTCCCGCCCGAATAAGGGCGAGAGGACTCGCGGTACCACCTTAATTTGCTCGGCGCAAGATGCGCGAAGCCTTTGGTATGCGGTATCGGGCATGACCGCCAACCGCTCCTGGGGCGTAACTCCCAATCCTTGCAGGTGGATGATTTTGAAATAGGATAGCACAGCCTGCCGCATTTGTCAAGAGGAAACTTACGCCTCGCTTACATCCCAACCGTATAGAGTGAAGTACGCGCCCTGCTGATACCGCACAATGGCAGCAGCGATATAGCCCACGGTATTGGCTGGAAGATTGTCCGCAGGTGCCCACCACAATTCGTCGCATTTATCCGGTTCTGCGTTCCGCACATCTCCGCACCAGCGGCTGCATTCGAAAAACCAATCTATCCGCTCTCCGTCTGCCGTCTTACGGTGCATCACTTGTACAGCCTTGCAATCCGCGGGATCGATTGTAATGCCTACTTCTTCCGCCGCCTCGCGTATCATGGCGGAAACAACATCCTCGCCCGTTTCCACATGCCCGGCGACAAGACTGTAGTTCCCGTCTTCGTAACCCGTTTGAAACCGGCGCGAAAGCAGAATCCGTACCCCGTCCCGCAGGAACAAATGCACCGCGACAGGGCAAAGCAGATGCGCCATTTTACACCTCGCCCGTTTTCAGCTTTTCATACAAATCCATGTACGTCTCCGCCGAACGCGTCCAAGAGAAGTCGTCACGCATGGCGTTGTTGACGATATGCGGCATGGCGTCCTTGTGGTAATAAACACTCAACGCCTCATTGACGCCCCACATCAGGCCGCTCGTGAGATAGTCGTCAAACAGGAAACCGTTGCCCTCGCCCGTCTCCCAGTTGTAGTGGCGGATGGTATCTGCCAAGCCACCCGTGCGTCGTGCAATCGGAATGGCACCGTAGCGCATGGCAAGAAGCTGCCCCAAGCCACAAGGCTCAAACAGCGACGGCATGAGGAAGAAGTCGCTACCCGCGTAAATACGGCGCGCCAGCTCCTCATTAAAGAGGATATTCGCGCTAACCTTATCCGGGCAGCGCCAGCTCATATGCTTAAACAAATGCTCATACCGCCCGTCGCCCGTTCCGAGGACGACAAGCTGGATGTCACGCGACACAAGCTCCTCTATAACCCCGGCAATGAGGTCGAAACCCTTCTGGTCCACCAACCGGGAAATGATGCCGAACATGGGCACTTCCGGGCGGACAGGCAAGTTGAGTAGTTTTTGCAACTCTGCTTTGTTTACCGCCTTGCCCGCATTGTCCGCAGCGGAGAACGGCGCAAACAGCGCCTTATCCGTCGCCGGGTTGTATGATTCCACGTCGATGCCGTTCAGTATGCCAAAAAGCTGATGCGAACGCGAGCGCAAAATGCCGTCCAGCCCATAACCATATTGCTTCGTCTGGATTTCGTTTGCATACGATTCACTCACAGTATTGATGGCGTCGGAATAGGTCAAGCCCGCCTTCATTAAGCTGACATTGCCGTAAAACTCCACTTTGTCGTTCACGAAATACCCGGCATTCAACTCAATATTGTTCAACACTTCGCGGCCGAAAACGCCCTGGTATTGCAAGTTATGTATAGTGAACAGCGTTTTCATGTCCTTGTAATACATGAATTTTTTATATACATCCTTGAGGTATATACAACCCAAGCCCGTCTGCCAGTCGTTAAAATGGATGATGTCCGGCTTGAAGTCAATCACGCCCAGCATTTCCAGCGCAGCCTTGGAAAAGAAAGCGAACCGTTCATGGTCATCCCCATAGCCATAGAACCCATCACGCCCGAAATAGTAATCATTCTCGATGAGATAGGTCGGCGCTTCCGCGTCGATGGAGAAGACGCCCGCGCTCTGCTTTCGCCAGTCCAGCATCACCTCAAACGAGCCGAGATAGAGCAGATTCCGCATCGTCGTCGGCTTGATGGTACGGTATTTCGGCAGCACGACGCGCACATCCGCGCCGCATTTCCGCAACGCCTGCGGCAGCGCGCCCGCCACATCACCCAGCCCGCCGCTCTTGGCGTAGGGGGACACCTCCGCGGACACAAACAACACCTTCAAATTTTCCTTGGCCATTCTGTTGACCTCCTTCAGGTTCGTGAAACGATGTTTTGCAAAGAGCGAATTACGGGAAAGCCAAAATTTGCCGCTATAAATATTTCACCATGATATATTCTTCTTCATTTTCCGCAACTGTTTTATAGCCCAAATGCCGGTACAGTTTGACCGCATAATTTTCTTTTTGAACAGAAAGCGAGGTTTTCTTGTAGCCTTTTGCTTGGATACGCAGCAGTAATTCGCCTAGCAACGCTGTCCCGATGCCCAACCCGCGATATGGCTTGTATAGAGACATGGCAAGTGACGGGGTTTCGTCGTCAACATGCCCGAAATCATTCATAATACGAACCCACGCAGCACCGACGATTTGATTTTCCTTTTCGGCAACCAAGCAAAAATCGTCTTTCTTTGTGCCGAACCCCTCCACATAAACCTGAATAGCGGGATGGTTGATAACAGACCTTTCGGGAAGTTCAAATCCTTCCGGCGTGAAAATCGCTTCATAGACAAATTCACTTAGCATCGGTATTTCCGATTCGTGAATTTCCCGTATCGTGTACTGTGCGTTCAAATTTGACCTCCTCCGGCTACTTGGAGTGGTTATCATCACTTGGCGCGTTATCCCGCTCCGCCGCACGATTTTTGATGTTTTTAGCAAGGCCCGCCGCGCTGGCCGTCGTTCGTAAAATCGCAAAGGCAATATACATAATAAACGCCGCCACAACGCCTATCAGCATAATTAACGCGCCCACTTCTTCATTCCCGGCTTTTATCACGAGAAAACCAATCCCAACAGCAACCAGAATCGTCAACGAGCCAATCAGTTTGACCGTCCTCCATCTTGGTATTTTCATATAAAGCATCTCCTTTCATTTTGTGTACGCACAATTGTACACTTGCCCGGCTTATACCTCAATCCGCCCCTCCAGCGCGCGGGAGAGAGTGACTTCATCCACATACTCCAGCTCGCCGCCCATGGGCACGCCGCTGGCGATGCGCGTGATTTTCACGCCCAGCGGTTTGAGCAGCTTCGCAAGATACATCGCCGTGGCCTCTCCCTCGACGTTCGCATTCGTGGCGAGGATAATTTCCTCCGGCTCGTCGCTGGCGATGCGGGCAAGGAGTTCCTTCATCCGTAGCTCCCCCGGACCCACGCCGTTCATGGGGGAAATTGCGCCGTGCAGCACGTGGTACAGGCCATGGAATTCCTTCGTCTTCTCATATGCAGCCAAATCGCGCGGGTCCTCGACGACCATAATCGTCTTTGCATCGCGCCGCACACTGTTGCAAATATGGCAGACCGGCTCATCGGTGATGTTACAGCATTTTTCACACTGGCGGCTGTTTTGCCGCGCGTCAATGATAGCCTGCGCAAGGGCAAGTGTCCGCTCCTCCGGCAGCCGCAGGAGGTGGAACGCGATGCGCTGCGCCGACCGTCCGCCCACGCCCGGTAAATGTGCAAGCTCCTCAATCAGCCTTGTGACAGATTTGCTATAGACCATTAGAACAGGCCCCCAAGCCCGCCGAGGTTCCCCAGCGCGCCAAGGCCGCCTGAGATTTTACCCATTTCACTCTCATGCAGCGCGTCCGCTTGGCGGATGGCCTCATTCACGGCGGTCAAAATCAAATCTTGCAGCATCTCCACATCGTCCGGGTCAACGACATCCTTGTCCAGTTTGATTTCCCGGATTTCCTTCGCGCCCGTGATGACAACCTCAATCGCACCGCCGCCGGATGTGACAGAGAGCGTTTGCTCCGCAAGCTCCGCCTGTTTTTCCTCCATTTGCTTCTGCGCGTCCGCCATTTGTTTCTGCATCTTCTGCGCCTGCTTCATCATGTTGTTCATATTCGGCATACCGCCGTACCCGCTAAATCCTTTTGCCATTGTCTTGCCCTCCTGTATATGTTGTTCATTGCAGTATCATTCCTAATCCATTGTGACGCGGTTCTTGCCGTTTTGCTTACTGATATACATGAGTTTGTCCGCACGTTCTATCAGGCTTTCGTCCGTGTCATCCAGCCGTACCATTGTGATGCCGACAGATACCGTCACCGACAGCGGCGGCGCATCCCCATGCGGTATTTGCGTATGTGAAATCAATATGCGGAGCTTTTCCGCAATGGCTGGCACTTCATCCTCGTTCTTCGCAGCATACACGCCGAGGAATTCTTCCCCACCCCAGCGCCCGAACATATCGGACTTCCGTGTGGCCTTGCGCACCGTTTTCGCCACGCGCTTCAACACAATATCGCCAATCTCATGCCCGTAGGTATTGTTGAAATCGCGGAAATTGTCAATATCCATAAACAGCACCGCAAACGGCACATTGAATCGTTTGAACTCACTCAAGCGGTATTCAAGAAAGCTTTGTAAATACCGCCGGTTCGGTAATTCCGTCAACTCATCGTGCATCGCCATGACGGAGAGCTGCTCCACCAAATTGCTTTGTGACACGATGGGTGCCTGGGAGTTGAACACTTCCACCGCACCGATGATTGCTCCGTTTTCGTAAATCGGAAAAACATTGATAAACACAGGCAGCCGGTAGCCGTTTTTGTGCTTGAGGAACACCTCCGAACGGCGGCGCTTCCCATCGTCCATGGTTTCATGCAGCGGGCAGCCCACCAAGCACAGCGGCCGTCCCGCCGCGTCGATATGGCTCAATATATTTTCCGAACAGCGCTGTCCCATGACTTCCCCGGCCGTATAGCCTGTGATTTCCTCCGCCGCAGTATTCCAAAAGCTAATGCGCAGCTCCTTATCCACAAAATACACGCCATCGCTGATGTTGTTGATAATCTGTTCAAAAAGCTCGGCTTGCAACACGGATTCACGCCCCCTCATTCTGACGGTTACAACACGCTAACCGATTCCCGCAACCGCTTCGGTATAGCGATACCCTGCGGGCAAACTGCTTCACATGCGCCGCATTCTATACAGGCGGAAACGCGGTTCGCCTCGGGAATATCCTCGTATGCATTCCGGAAGCTGAGCAGCTTCATATCGCCCGCAAAACGGTTGTATATGGAAAACACATCCGCAATCGGTATGCCCTGCGGGCATTTCTCGCAATACTTGCACGCGGTACAGGGCACGGTATCAATCGCACGAAGCGCGTCAAGCACGTTATCAATCACCGTATATTCCGCCGGGGTAATCGGCTCTTTGCTTTGAACGGTCGCCACATTGTCCAGCAGTTGCTCCATCGTGGACATACCGCTCAAAATTGTCATCACGCCCGGCAAATCCGCTACAAAGCGCACCGCCCATGACGCCGCAGTGGCGGACGGTTTTACCGCCTGGAACATGGCATCAATCTGCTCCGGCAAAACCGCCAGCGCGCCGCCGCGTACGGGCTCCATCACGATAACCGGCAGGCCGCGCCCGACAACGATGTCATACAGCTCCTTCGCGTCATAATCTATCCAATCCAGATAGTTAATCTGAAGCTGCACAAACTCCATCTCCGGGCACTTATCCAGAATTTTAACCAACAGCTTAGCGTCGCCATGGAAAGAAAAGCCAATGTGCTTGACCTTGCCTGCGTCACGCTGCGCTTTGATGAATTCATATCCACCGTATGTTTCACTCGCCTCGAAATTTTCATCATCCAGCGCGTGAAGAAGGTAAAAGTCAAAATATTCCACGCCGCATTTTTCTAACTGGTGCGTAAAAATGCGTGCCATATCGCTTTCCTGCTTGACCTCCCAAAAGGGCAGCTTATCCGCCAGATAAAACGATTCCCGCGGATGGCGCTTGACAAGCGCTTCCCTCAAGGTCGTCTCTGATTTACCGCCCTGATAACCGTACGCCGTGTCGAAATAATTCAAGCCCGCCGCCAAATAGGCATCCACCAGCTCCGAAACCAGATCTACATCCAACCCGCCTTTGCCGCTTCTGTTTGCAGGTAAGCGCATACCGCCGAAACCAAGCTTCGGCATTTTTCCTGCTGCCCATTTGTCTTTTAATGTTTTCATTCTACATATCTCCCTTGTTTTGCCGTTCCTTTTAGTATAGCACAATCGTAGCGCGTTGTACATGGCTTGTCGCAAAAACCTGCCAACAAAAACCAAACAATTAAAAGCACTCTCCTGCCGCGCCGCGGTGCCGTGGAGAGTGCTTCTTTTATGTCATATCGTTTGTCACCGCATACCTAAGAACCCCATTACAACCCCGTTCCGCTACCCAGCGTACCGCAGCTTGCAAATGTTGCATTTACTTCGCGCCGCACAAAGCATATACCTACTTACTTCTTTTTTGTAAAAATCAAAGTGCCGTCTGAAAAAGCATCGGCTTGAGGATCATATTCATACCTGTAGAACGTGACATTGTCAAAAGTAACAATCAATACATTTTCATCAAACGAAAATGCACCGCGGTCGCTTGTATCCACCATTGTAAAGAAAAAGTCGGTATCGGTAAAAGTATATTCTATGATACCGAACTGATCCTTGTAGGTTCCGTTTGGACGGTTAGTGTTTCCATTGCCCGAAAAAACGGAGCAGAGGACAAGTATAAGCACGACAATTGCAACACTGCCTTTTATTATATTTGTTTTGTTACCCTTATTGCTATTTGCACTTTTGCTGCATGTGCCATCGGCGTTTTCGATTCTTTCGATAGTATCCGGATTTTCTTGATTTTGCTGCTTCATTTACAACGCCGCCTTTCACTATACTATTATATTCTTTATTTCACTATATTATTATAGTATAGTATTCGTTCTTTTGTCAAGCTAAACTTGTACCAAAAGAGAGGTGAGCGTATGTCAAAAGAAATCACTATCACAAAAAAAACCGAACGCAAAGGCGATGACGGGTATAAGATTGTATCTGTCAGGATGAAGGATGCCACGGTCGAAAAGCTGGATGATTTGTCCGTGCAGACGAACCGTTCCCGCAATGAGTTGATTAACATTCTCCTGGAATCAGCAATCGAGCTTGTTAAAATTGATGAATAGGCAGTCACACTTACAAGAGCGGATACCCCGCTCTTTTTTGTTTGCTGTATGTATGCTTTATCTGTTCTTATGACTATGCAAGTAACCGGGTTGATTGGACGCCTTTCTTGCTATACTTAACTCATAAACCAAGCAACACAAAATCAAAAATAAAAGGAGAATGAAAAATGAAAAAGACAAACAGCTACACCATCAACCACNAGGACAGAACCATCACAANCACAAAAAGATTTGCAAACGCATCCAGCATTNTCAGCATTAAAGAATACCGCGAGTTGACAAAGCTCCACAAGGATTTCCCGGAATACACCATCCAGCGCAGAACAGCCANTATAACCGCCGNCAAACGCACGCACAGCAGTTTGACGCTCTCGTTCATAAAAAGTACTTGCACATGCTTGNGGACGGTGAGGAGGCTCTCAAGGAGTTTTCGGCGGTCAAGGCTTACTATAAAGGAGGGATAGCGTATTATGCAAAAGCAAAAGCATGGTTTCTTTCCAAGTACAACGATACAGACCATTTCACCATTCATGCGGAAGTGGAGGTCAGTCCGCAGTTTTTCGCATGGCTACGCGGCTTTGGCAGGGCTGTAAAGGTGCTGTCTCCAGCTCCTGTTGTACAAAAAATGCACGAAAACGTTGCGGCTATTGCAAAGATGTACGAAACGCCTACAGACATATAACATCATGCACAATTAAAGTCAGACACCTAACACATTATTAAAGAAAAATATATGTGTTAAGTGCCTGACTTGATTTCTATAAATTCATCAGCGGGCTTGTCTTTTGCGCCTGTTGCAACACATCTGTATCTTTCATGCCATTCAAATATGTTTGCGTGATGGATATGTTTTCATGCCCCAACAGCCGCGAGAGCGAGTATAAATCAAGCCCCGCCTTTAGTTGATATTGCGCGTATGTATGGCGGAATGTGTGTGCGGAAACCCTTATATCTGTTGCAACATCACAACCTTTGCCCGCTATTTTCAACAATGTATCAACATATCAATTCTGAAAATAAGCGCTGCTGTTGTCGGTCAAAACGCAAGCGCGCCCTCTGGCGCTTTGCTTCCCTCGACACCAGCGATATTTTCTAAAATTGCTATTGGTGAGCTGTCCAACAACTTCCCATTTTTCGTAAAAGATATATTCGGCGGCACATTTTTATATTGGAAATAGCTTTTCCGCACTGTCAAATACTTCGTCAGCCATTTGGGCAACATAGGCGATTTTAGCACAACCCGCTCTTTTTCGCCCTTCCCCTTGATGATGATATAGTCGTGCTTGATTTGTTCTTCTGTCAGCCCTGTCAACTCGCTCAACCGTATACCCGTATCAACAAACAGCAGAATGATAACCTTGTTTCGTATGTCAAGATACATGTTGCCATTATAGAAGCTCACCAGCCGCTTCATCTCATTTTCTGAAAACGTGCGGATGATAACCTTTTCCTTCTTGGCATTTTGTATCTTTTCTGTCACAAGCGTTTCCGTATACCCTTCCGCATGTGCATATTTGAAAAATACCTTGAACGCTTTCAACAGGTCATTGAAATAATTCACCGTGCGCCCCTTTGCGCGCATTGCCATCAAAAACTGCTTTATGTATTGCGGCTTCACATCATCGACATGCGTAACGCCTTTCGCCTCTTGTAGAAAATTGAAAAGATACTCCAATTGCTTCCCATAATTCCGAATTGTTTTCTCGCTCAACTTTCGGCACTGGCAATCGAAAACAAATTCATCTTTCACCGTATAAAATAAAACTCCCCCGTACAATCTGTACGGGGGATGATAAAGCTTTTGCTCAAGCTTTTCTCGAAAAGCTTGCAGGGTTTGGGACAGAGTCCCAAGGGTTTAGGTTACTGCGCGTCTACGCAAGCCATGTGCTCAATGAGGTCAACAACCTTGTTGGAATAGCCCCACTCGTTGTCGTACCAAGAGACAAGCTTCACGAACGTATCCGTCAACGCGATACCAGCGGACGCGTCGAATACGGAAGTGTTGTACTCGCCGATGAAATCGGAAGAAACAACCGCATCCTCTGTATAACCGAGAACGCCCTTCATTTCGCCTTCGGAAGCAGCCTTCACGGCAGCCTTGATTTCGTCATACGTTGCCGGCTTCGCCAGCTTGCATGTCAGGTCAACAACAGAAACGTCAACCGTCGGCACGCGGAAGCTCATGCCTGTCAACTTGCCTTTGAGTTCCGGAAGAACCTCGCCAACAGCCTTAGCAGCGCCTGTGGAGGACGGGATAATGTTCGCCGCAGCCGCGCGGCCACCACGCCAGTCCTTGTTGGACGGGCCGTCAACCGTCTTCTGTGTAGCGGTCGTTGCATGGATTGTGCTCATAAGACCCTCAACGATACCAAAGTTGTCGTTGATGACCTTCGCCAAAGGCGCGAGGCAGTTCGTTGTGCAGGACGCGTTGGAAACAACCGTCATGTCCTTTGTGTATTCCTTGTGGTTTACGCCCATGACGAACATGCGCGCATCCTTGGAGGGAGCGGAGATGATAACCTTCTTCGCGCCGCCCTGGATGTGGCGGGAAGCACCTGCGATGTCCGTGAACACACCCGTGGAATCCACAACATAATCAGCACCAGCAGCGCCCCAGCCGATTTCTTCCGGGTTGCGTGCTGTGTAGCATGTGATTTCATTGCCATTGACGACAAGCTTGTCGCCCTTGATGCAAACTTCGCCCTTGAAACGGCCATGTACGGAGTCATACTTCAGCATGTACACCATGTAGTTCAGATCGATGAACGGATCGTTGATGGCGACAACCTGCAAGTCTTTTCTTTCCAGAGACGCACGGAACACGAGGCGGCCGATACGCCCAAAGCCATTGATACCAACTTTTACCATTGTAAGTTCCTCCTATAAATAAATTTTACGTTTCAACCCACTTATTATACCACAGTTTTTTCCGCAGGGAAAGATGAATTTTGTAAAATCTTCCTTTCTCTTTCTCTTGCATTCTTGTTTATTCTTGCCAAGCCGTTTAGGTTTATACGCTTACATCCCCAAATTCCCGCGCCAGAATATCCATATACAGCTTGTCAAGGTACCTCCCATTCCGGTACGCCCACTCGCGCAGCTTTCCTGCCTCGCAGAAGCCTGCCTTTTTGTAGCAGGCGATAGCGTCGGGCATGCTTCCCAAAACAGTAAGCGCAACGCTATGTAAATTCAAGGTCTTGAACCCATACCCAAGCGCCAGCCGGACGGCCTCTGTGCCGTAGCCCTTACCCCGATGCGCCGCCTCGCCAATCACAATACCGAGGAAGGCGTTGCGGTTCAAATGGTCGATATTGTGCAGGCTGATATGCCCGATACGCACATTGCCGTCCGCCAGCACGATGTCAAAGCGGCAACCCGTGAACTCCGCAAATGCCTTCTTCGCGCTTGACGGTGTTACCAAGTTGTGGGGCCCGCCGTAGTTGTCGGCGACAACCGGGTCGTTCATCCATTCCGCCCATTTTGCTGCGCTCTCCGTATCTTCCGCATCAAACGGCGAGAGGTACAGCCTTTTGCCGACGATTTTACGATAATAGGCCATGCCCGCCCTCCTCGTTATTCCTCCACCCAACCGGGTAGCATGTATTCCAGTTGCACATCCTCATCCGGCATACTCTCGCCGATGAGCATCTTTGTCGTTTCCCTATGCACGTCCCACAGCCGCGCCACATCCTGCGGGCGCAAATCCGCCGCGCCGCTTTTTTCCGGCTCCAGCAGCGCGTCCCGCACGGTAAGCACGGTGATGTCATACGCGCCGGTGTTGTTCACGAACTTCACCCACGTCGGGATGCAGCCCACTTCCTTCAGCACCGCTTTCGCTCCCTCTTCCGGCGCGCGTTCGAAATATAAATTCAATATTACGCCCGCCTCACGCGGGGTATCACGCTGGGAAGACACGAAATTCCCCAGGGAATAAATGATGAAGCAGTCGCGCATGATGCCGTTCTCATCCTCACGGCGTAGAAATTCCGCCGGTTGGAGCACATGCGGGTGGCTTGCCAAAATAATATCCGCGCCCGCATCGAACATCAAGTCTGCCCAGTCCTTGAAAATTTGCCGCGGTGCCAGCTCGTACTCATTCCCCATATGCGGCATCACAATGACGAAATCCGGTTCCATCGCCCGCGCACGGCGGATGTCTTCCGCCAACGCCGCGCCGTTACCCATGAGGTTACACATGTACGGTTCTTCCAAATCGAGGCCGTTCGTGCCGTATGTATACGCCACGAACGCAAAGGTCATCCCCTTGATTTCTTTTATGTATATTTCATCCCGCGCCTCCTGCGAAGCGTAGGAGCCGACATGCTCAATCCCGAGGGANTCCAGCACCTCCAGCGTCCGCAGAATNCCGTGATCCCACGTGTCGTTTGTGTGGTTGTTCGCGGTGGAAAGCAAGTCAAAACCCGCAGTTTTCAGCGCTTCGCCGTACGAATCCGGCGTGCTGAACATCGGATAGCCCTTGTATCCCACAGTCGGCCCGCCGAAGGTCGTCTCCAGATTGCCGACCGTCCAATCCGCGTCCTCTAAGTACGGCTTCACATACTGGAAAGCATAATGGAAGTCATACGTTCCATCGTCCTTCTTCGCGTGGGTGAACTGCCATTCGTGACACATCAAGTCACCTGTCACGCTCATCTTCACGACGGTCGGTGTCGGTTCCGGTATGGGTGTCGGGGTTGGCTCTGGGGTTGGCTCTGGTGTGGGCACAGGCGTCGGCGTAGGAATCGGCGTCGCCTGCACAGGATCCGTTGCACGCGCGGTCGCGACCTTGTCCGTTGCCGGCGGCACGTTTGTCGCACTCCGTCCGTGTAAAATCACCGCGCACAGTATCGAAAAACCAACAAGCACCGCAAGAATAATAACAATGAGAATCGCAGATGGCTTGCGCAAGGGCACAACACTCCTTCCG
>JGI994J12354_10004256_pt1 | contig 12962 bp, 10 predicted proteins | sample IntmicLarv3ML3BL_FD_12354 | JGI IMG/M metagenome (IMG submission 12354)
GTCGCGCCGATATCCGCGTAACTTTATACAGACAGGCGTATCCGCGATTGATGGGCTTGTCACGCTGATTCGCGGGCAGAAGCTGCCTATTTTTTCGGGCAATGGCCTGCCGCATGATAAGCTGGCGGCGCAGATTGTGCGCCAGGCCTCTCTCGGCGCGCAGAGCGACGAGAAATTCGCTGTGGTGTTTGCCGCGATGGGCGTGAAGTATGATGTGGCGGATTTCTTCCGCCGCACCTTTGCTGAAAGCGGGGCGCTGGAGCGCGTGGTTATGTTCTTGAACCTCGCGAATGACCCCGTGGTGGAGCGTATCATCACGCCGCGCGCCGCGCTGACGGTGGCAGAGTATCTGGCGTTCGAGAAGAATATGCACATTCTGGTGATTCTGACAGACATGACGGCCTATGCCGAGGCTTTGCGCGAGTTGTCGTCCTCGAAGGGCGAGATTCCGAGCCGCAAGGGCTATCCGGGGTATCTGTATTCCGAGCTGGCTTCGCTATACGAGCGTGCGGGCATCCTAAACAACGCAAGCGGCTCTGTCACGCAAATTCCCATTTTGACAATGCCGAATGACGACATTACGCATCCCGTGCCGGACTTGACGGGCTACATCACCGAAGGGCAAATCGTGCTGGACAGGCGGTTGACGCAGAAGAATGTGTACCCGCCGGTCAACATTCTGCCGTCGCTGTCACGATTGATGAAGGACGGCATTGGCGAGGGGTATACGCGCGAAGACCACCCCGATTTGGCGAACCAGATTTTCTCGTCATACGCGCATGTGCATGAGGTGCGGGCGTTGGCATCGGTTATCGGCGAGGATGAATTGGGCGATTTGGACAAGGCGTATTTGAAGTTCGGCGCGGCGTTCGAAGCGCGGTATATCAACCAGCCGCACACGGAAAACCGCGATGTGATGGAGACGATTCGGCTGGGCTGGGAGATACTTGGGCTTCTGCCCAAGAGTGAGCTTGACCGCGTGAAGACAGAATTGCTGGATAAGTACTATCAGCCTGCGGACGAAGCGAATTGATGTGAACCGGAATTGAGGTGAATCCAGTTGGACCCGAATATCTTTCCTACGAAGGGCAATTTGATTTTGGCGCAGAACACATTGCGCATGTCCCGTCAGGGCTATGATTTGCTGGATAAAAAGCGCAATGTGCTGATTCGGGAAATCATGGATTTGAATGAGAGGGCAAAGGAAATACAGACCGTTATCGACATGGTGTTTGCCGAAGCCTATCGTGCGCTGGAACGTGCAAATATCAAAATGGGAATCGCAAACGTGGAGCGGCTGACATACGGCGTGCCGCGAGAATCGTCTGTATTTATCAAAACGAGAAGTGTGATGGGCGTGGAGATTCCGATTGTATCGTATGAAAATGCCACGAGCGGTGAGCCGCTGTTCGGCATGGGGCAGACGACATCGGACATGGACATTGCGCTGAACAAGTTCAATCACGTGAAGGATTTAATTATACAGCTTTCTATGATTGAGAATTCGGCATACCGCTTGGCTGTCAGCATCAAAAAGACGCAAAAACGCGCCAATGCATTGAAAAACATGACAATTCCGCGCTATACTGCGCTGGTGAAAAGCATACAAGAAACACTGGAGGAGCGTGAACGCGATGAATTCACAAGACTCAAGGTCATTAAACGCAACCAATAAGCAGGTTTTGCCGCGTGCGTTCTATCAAACGGACGCCGTGACTTTGTCGCGTGCGCTGATTGGAAAAGTTCTCGTTTCGAGAACGGAAGAGGGCGTTGCGAAGGGCATTATTGTGGAAGCAGAAGCGTACATGGGACACGCCGATGCCGCGGCGCACAGCTTTCGCGCCAGCCCTTCCGGGCGAACGAGCATTATGTATAGCGAGGGCGGCTATGCCTATATCTATTTAATATATGGGATGCACAACTGTTTCAATATCACGGCGAATAGTGCGGACAAGCCGGAGGCTGTTCTGATTCGCGCATTAGAGCCGTTAGACGGCATTGCGCTGATGCAGAAACGGCGCGGGATGCAGGCGCTGAAGCCGCTCTGCAACGGCCCCGGCAAGCTTTGCGCCGCGCTGGACATATCGAGGGCGCGGTATGGAGCGGATTTATGCGGGAATGAGATTTGGCTGGAAGAGACGGCCTTGCCGCCGTTTGATATAGCGGCTTCCAAGCGAATCAATATTGACTATGCGGGCGAGGCGACGGACTATTTGTGGCGGTTTACAATGGTAGGCAGTCCATATCTTTCTCGAAAATAGAATTTTCATTTTGATAAAATTAAATGACTTTATGATGAGGTGAGCATATGCAAATGGATCGAATTTCTGTTGCTGTTCCGCGTACGTGCGTTGCGGATGTTGCGCAGAACACAAAGGAAATATGCAAGCTGGTGTCCGCGGCAGAAGAGGATGAATACAATCTTTTGGTTCTTCCGGAATTGTGCCTGACGGGTGCGACGTGTGGCGATTTGTTTCGTCATGATGCATTGGCAGAGGCTGTTGAAATGGGCATTTTGCAGATTGCGAAAGCGACGGAAAACCATGACATTTGCGTGATTTTTGGTGCGCCGCGCCGTGTGGATGGACAACTGCTGAATTGCGCCGTTGTGATGCACTGCGGGTGCGAACTTGGCTATGCGGCGAAGGCTGTCGGGCACGAGCAGGCGCGATGGTTTGCATCGGGCAAGGGGCAAGGTGTGTTTGAGATTCCGATGTCGGGTGGCACATGCCGTGTATGTGTATCGTTCGGGTATGAGATGCCTGCGGTTGAGGCCGATGTGTTTGTGTGTCTTGATGCGTCGCCGACGATTGTTGGTGCATATGCCAAACGGCAGGATGCGGTGTGTCAAGCATCACTACGTGTGAATGTGCCTGTTGCCTATGTGAATGCGGGTTTCGGCGAGTCCACGACGGATGCGGTGTACGGCGGGGAAGGGTTTGTGTTTCGGAATGGCACGTTGCTGGCAGAGACGGAGGCGCTGTCTGTATCGGCACAGTTTGCGGGGTGTACGATACCAAGCGAGGTGTCCGCATCAGAGGCGGCGGTAGACATCTCGGATTACAACGATTTCCTGCCGAACGACGAACGCTGCGGGGACGCGTTGCGTGAAGTGTTACAGATTCAGACGCTTGGCCTGGCTAAACGGTTTTTGCACACGCGTGCGCAGAGGCTTGTCTTGGGCGTGTCCGGCGGGCTTGATTCTACGCTGGCGATGATTGTCTGTGTGCTGATGACGCGTGTGCTGGGGCTTTCTGCATCTGATATTCTGGCGGTGACGATGCCCGGCTACGGAACCAGCAGCCGAACCTATCAAAATGCACAAAAATTAATGAATCTATTGAACGTGGAATCGCGTGAAATTTCTATTAAAGCGGCGTGCGAACAGCATTTTGATGATATCGGCCATGACCGCCGTCCCGATTTAACGTTTGAAAACGCGCAGGCGCGCGAGCGGACGCAGATTTTGCTGGATTTGGCGGGCATGCAGAACGGGCTTGTTGTTGGCACGGGCGACATGACCGAGCTGGCGCTGGGCTTTGCCACCTATAACGGCGACCACATGTCGAGCTATGGCGTGAATGCGGGCGTGCCGAAGACGGTGGTGCGCGCAGCAGTGCGGTATGCCGCTGAATGCGGATTGTTTGATGCGGCGGTTGGGCATGTGCTTCTGGATATTGCGGACACGCCTATCAGCCCCGAACTTCTGCCGCCGCTGGAGACGGGTGACATTAGCCAGAAAACAGAAGAAATCGTCGGGCCATATGACCTCAACGACTTCTTTTTGTATCAGACCTTGACACACGCTGTTGCGCCGCGCGAGATACTGACGCGGGCGGCAAAAGCGTTCGACGGTGTATATGATTGTGCGTATATTACGGAACAGCTGAACGCGTTTAACCGCCGATTCTTTACACAGCAGTTCAAGCGTTCATGTATTCCTGACGGGCCGCAGGTGTTCGGCGTGAGCCTGTCGCCGCGCGGCGGCTTTGTGATGCCAAGCGATGCGGTGGGAACAGGTTGGCAGTTGTAGGCAGTTTTCACGACCTACGACTGCACCTCCTGTAAACCGTTTAGGAAATCATTGATGAGCTTCATATCCGGCGTGATGTAGGCCGTGCGGTTCGTTTCATAAATCACCATGCCCGGCTTGGCACCGCCGGGCTTTTTCACATACCGCCGCGCAGTGTAGTCGATGGGAATAAGCGTAGANTGCCGCGCCTTGCTGAAATAGGCCGCGAGATTGGCGGCTTCGGTAATTGTTTGCTCCGGCAATTCCTTCCCTTGTGTGCGCACGATGACATGCGAACCGGGGATGTCCTTGGCATGCAGCCACAGGTCGTTGGAATCGGCGAAGTGAAGCGTCAATTCGTCATTTTGTTTGTTGTTCTTGCCGACATACATCTCGAAGCCATCGGATGACATGAACAACATCGGCTTGGATTTGTGAGGTTTTTGCTTGACCTTGCCCGGCTTGCGGCGGCGCAGAAAGCCTTGTTCTGCCAGCTCGTCGCGGATGTCGTCCACATCGCCTTCCTCTGTGCAAGACTGTATGGACGAGAGAACGCCCTCAAGGTACGCCAGTTCCTCTTTATTGGAAGCAATTTGCGGCTGAAGCGCCTCGTGGGTGCGCTTTTCTTTGTTGTAGCGCTTGAAATATGCTTGCATATTCTCCGACGGCGTGCGGTTTGCCTGCAAAGGAATTGTGATTTCAGCGGCATTCTCGTCATAGAAATTCACAGTGGTTACGCTCTCTGCATTCGGCGCAATCTGATAGAGGCAGGCAGAAAGCAACTCGCCATACAGCCGCCATTTGTCGCGCCCTTCGATTTCCTGTAGTGTCTTGGTGAACACGTCATCTTTCTTGGCGCAGCGCTCAATGTTTAGCTGTACAATCTTTCGCAAATCTTGCGAACGCTGCGACATGCGCACGACAGTGTCTCTTTCTCCATAGAAAAATTCAATAAGTTCAGATAAACTCTCGAAACCACGCCTGGTATATCCATCATACATCGTCAGCGAAAATGGCGCGAACTCGATGGGTTTGCTTTGTGCATCGAAAACCAATTCGCGCGTATAGCGTGCGTTGCGAACATCATCCATGAGCGCGGCAAACGCGGCGTACAGGCATTCTTTCTCCGCATCCGTTGTCTCGCCGACGAAGCTTTTCACCACATTGGCGCGGTGTATAATTTCATTGGCGGCGGCGGGGCTGATGCCTGTATAGGATTGATAGATGGCGTTGGGAAGCTTTGCGTTTTCATTCTGCGCAATGGCGGACAGGAATGATGCTTTCTCCAACGCCAGCGGATTCAACTTATTCTGTGACGGAGCGGCGGCATATGTCCTGCCGGGAAGCACCTCGCGTACGGAGCTTTTGTCATGCGATACACGCTTGACGGAGTCGATAACAACGCTGTTTTCATCCGACAAAATGATATTGCTGTGCTTGCCCATAATCTCGACAGTCAGCGTCTTGGCGGACAAGTCGCCCATCTCATTCAGCGATTCGACCTTGATGTGTACAACACGCTCGAAGTCCGGTTGTGTGATGGAAATGATTTTGCCGCCCTGAATATGCTTGCGCATAACCATGCAGAACAGCGGCGGCTGCATGGGGTTGTTCTTCTGTCTGCCTGTCAGGTGCAGACGCGGGTGCGACGCGTTCGCTGTCAGCAACAGCTTGTGATTCCCGCTGTGACTGCGAACAGAGAGGATGACCTCGTCGCGCTCGGGCTGGTACACTTTATCAATGCGGCCGTTGCACAGGGCGGTGTTCAGCTCGTGTACAAGGCAGGAAATAGCAATGCCGTCTAGCGCCATGCGACTGCCTCCTTCGGATCATATTTATTGTGAATATATTTGCTGCGAATTAGTGTTTCTTTTGCAGCAAAGCGGTGATTTCGCGGCGGTTGTGCGACAGATGCCGTAAGTGCAGAACCTCATAGTGCGCATCCAGAATGGCCACGCTCTCGCGAATGCTGCGGTCTACGTCATAGAAGGGCAGCTTCAGCGTCACGACGGCGATTCCCTTGGAGACGAGCCTTTCCGCGAGGCTGTTCATGATTTCGGAGGTGATTTGCGGGTCAACATTCATATCGTTGACGATGATTTCGAAAGGAACGTCAAACTGCACGTTCTCGACACGCGCTTTGTAGTGCGTGATGTTCGGATGGTCGCGCAAGGACTCGTGCAAGTCGCCGGGGTCAACCGCCGCGACATGGAATCCATAATCCGCCAACACTTTTGTCCATCCGCCGGGCGATGCCCCCATGTCCAGCGCATGGCCATTGCCCGTGACCTGGATTTGAAATGTGTTGATAGCCTCTTTCAGTTTCTTTTCCGCGCGGGAAATCTCGCGGCTGCTACGCGACAGCACGCGGTGCTCATCACTGTGGCTGCTCAGGTTTTCGGTTGCGCGCGAGAAGCCGGCGTAAAAACGGTCTTTGTATATGAAAATGGAGATGATGTATATATTTTCGTTTGTGATGCGTTGGTCGTTGAAGACAGGAACGCCGCCAAGCTTGTCGAAATGCTGGCCGACAAAGACCTCGACATCCTTCGCGCCCCAGTCTGTCTCATCCGTTTCGGCATCAATAACGCGGCACTGCACGGCAAAGCTGTCGCCCGCCTGAATTGTGCAATACGGCGCAATGGCGGACAAAATATCCGCGCTGGTCACATCCTTGTCGGGGGAGACAGTACCCTCCGCCATCACAGGCATGATATGGCGCAGAAAAATCGGCTTAGAGGCAAGCAGTTCGTCTATTGATTCCTGCACCTCCAGCGGTGACTCGACAAGCGAGGTCAAATCGTTGAACCGTCTGCGCTCCTTGCCTTCAAATACGGCGATTTCTTTCAAAACCTGCGTGCGGTATTCGGGGAAATACGTTACAATGGCTTTCATATGTATATGCCTCCCAAGAGAAATTTCGAAAGTGTTCAATAAACTATATCACTTTTATTTATTGAAGTCAAACCTGAAAACAGCTATAATAAAGAAGAAGGACTTTGCAAGGGGGCATCAGACATGTTTAATATACCCGAAGAATTGAAAAAACTCCCGCAGCAACCTGGCGTATACATCATGAAGGATGAGCGCGAGGTTGTCATTTACGTGGGAAAGGCCGTGAACCTGCGCAATCGCGTGCGGAATTATTTTCAGGCATCGAATGCGGACATTCCCAAGATTCGCGGCATTTTGCAGCATATCCATTCGTTTGAATACATCGTGACGGACACGGAAGTCGAGGCGTTCATACTGGAGTGCAATCTCATCAAGAAGCATAGGCCGCGCTACAACGTGTTGTTGAAGGACGACAAGACGTATCCGTATATCAAGTTCACGATTAATGAGGAATTCCCGCGCGTGTTCATGACACGGCGGCACAAGAAGGACGGCGCACGATACTATGGGCCGTATACGAATGTCGGCGCAGTGGCGGAGACGATTTCGCTGATTCGGTCGTTGTGGCCGCTGCGGGAATGCACGCGAAAGGTTATGGCGGGAGACAGGTCACGGCCTTGTCTGAACCAGCATATCGGAAAATGCACTGCGCCCTGCGCCGGAAGCATATCGGCGGCAGATTATGCGGCGATGGTGGCAGAGGTCGCGGATTTCCTAAACGGGCATCAGGATGCGATTGTGAAGAATTTAGAGAAGGATATGCTTGCCGCATCCGAGGCGTTAGAGTTTGAGAAGGCGGCATCCCTGCGGGACAAGCTGGCCGCACTCAAAAAGCTGGAAGAAAAGCAGAAGCTGGACACACTAACGGACTCGGACAGGGATATAATCGGCTTCACGCGCAACGAAGATGACGCGCTGGTGCAAGTCTTCTTCGTGCGGCACGGAAAGATGATCGGGCGAGAACATTTCATGCTGAACGGTGCACAGGAGTGCTCTGACGCGGAAATTATGAAGGAGTTTATCACGCAGTTCTACAGCGGTACGCCATTCATCCCCAAGGAGCTTGTTTTGCAAACCGAGGTGGCAGACCGGTACTTGATGCTGTCGTGGCTGGAGAATCTGCGCGGGCACAAGGTAGCGCTGACAGTACCCAAGATAGGCGAGAAGCTGAAGCTTGTCCGCATGGCGCAGAATAACGCGGAGATTGTTCTGCGGTCGTTTGGCGAGCAGATGAAACGCGAGCGCGCCGTGACGCTGGGCGCGCTGGATGAGATACGCAACGCGCTGGGCATAGAGAACAACTTGGAACGCATCGAGGCGTATGACATTTCGAATATACAGGGGTTCGAGTCCGTCGCGTCGATGGTAGTGTTCGAGGGCGGCAAGGCCAAGCGGAGCGATTATCGGAAATTTAAGATGAAGACAGTTGTCGGCGCGAATGACTTCGCAAGTATGCAGGAGGTTCTGACGCGGCGTCTGCGGCGACAAAAAGAAGAGGCAACGGACATCGCGGCGGGCGCGGATGAATCCAAGGCGAAGTTTGCCAAGCTGCCCGATGCGATTTTTGTGGACGGTGGAAAGCCACAGGTTACAGCGGCGGAACAGGTGCTGGCGGAGCTGGGCGTGGATTTACTTGTATGCGGCATGGTCAAAGATGATAAACACCGTACACGGGGATTGCTGTATAATGATGAGGTAATTACTATGCCGCACACCTCGGAAGGGTTCAAGCTGCTTACACGCATACAGGACGAGGTGCATCGCTTCGCCATTGAGTATCACCGCAAACTGCGCGAGAAGGCGCAGGTGCATTCCGTTCTGGACGACATCAAGGGCATAGGCAATGCGCGCCGCAAGGCGCTTCTGCGGCATTTGGGCAGTGTGGAAGACATTGCACGCGCCGAAATTGATGCCCTAAAAGAAGCTGACGGCATGAATATCCGCGCGGCAGAGGCTGTATATGCGTTCTTTCACCAAAGATAACGCGTAAATACGCGCTTTTTGTAAATGCATCTTGAAAAAGGCATTGATTTAGGGTATGATGTAATGTAGGTAATTTTATGGCCTTGGCTAGATTATGAGATAAAGTAGGGGGTTGCATGTATAATGTACCGATTCGCACGATGATGGATGAATTTCAGCTGGAGCTGTTGACGGAAACGGTTGATATTAGCGACAGGCTGATTGAGCATCCGGAAATCAATCGACCCGCCTTGCAGCTTGCCGGTTTTTTTGATTACTTTGATTCTGATCGTTTGCAGATTATTGGTATTGTGGAGTATACCTATTTGGAGCGCATGGAGCCGGATGTGCGAAGCAGTCGTTTGCAGAAGCTGTTTGCACATAAGTTTCCTTGCCTTGTATTGTGTCGCGGGCTGATGCCGTTTCCGGAAATGTTGGAATTTGCCGCGCAGAACGATGTTCCGATTCTGATAAGCAAGGACTCGACAACGGATTTCATGGGCGAAGTTATCCGCTGGCTAAAGGTGCAGCTTGCGCCGCGCGTGACGCTGCATGGCGTGATGGTGGACGTATACGGCGAGGGCATTCTCATCATAGGTGAGAGCGGCATCGGCAAAAGCGAGACGGCATTAGAGCTGATTAAGCGCGGGCATCGCCTTGTGGCAGATGACGCGGTGGAAATCAAGAAGGTATCCAACCAGACGCTGATTGGCACTTGCCCCGAACTGATTCGCTATTTCATTGAGCTGCGCGGCATTGGCATCATCGACGTGCGGCGGATGTTCGGCGTAGAGTCTATCAAGGCAACGCAGAATATTGATTTGATTATCAAGCTTGTGCTCTGGGATCAGAAGCAGGATTATGACCGTCTGGGGTTAAACGAGGAGTACATGGATATTTTGGGCAACAACATTGTTTGCCATTCGATTCCGATTCGTCCGGGACGGAATTTGGCGGTAATCTGTGAATCTGCCGCGATTAACCACAGACAGAAAAAAATGGGCTACAACGCCGCGCAGGCGTTTATAAAGGAAAAATTCAAAAACTAATTTTAAGGGGTGCGACATGATACGAATTGGCATTGATTTGGGCGGTACAAACATCGCCGCAGGCATTGTTACGGAAGAGGGAGTACTGCTTTGCAAAAAGAGCGTTCCAACAGGGCGCGAGCGTGCGGCGCAGGAAGTTTTGAAGGATTTGGCGATGCTCTGCCGCTCTGTTGTGCAGGAAAACGGCTACCAGATGAGCGATGTCATTTCAATCGGCATTGGCAGTCCCGGCTTGGCTGACCCCGTAAACGGCAAAATCATCTATGCGAACAATCTGAATTTCAACGATATTGACGTGCGCGGCATTGTAAACGCATATGTTGACGTGCCGGTATACGTCGAAAATGACGCAAACTGCGCGGCGCTGGGCGAGAGCACTGTCGGCGCGGCAAAGGGATATCGCAATTCTATCACAGTCACGCTTGGGACAGGTGTCGGCGGCGGCATCATTATCAATGGGCAGATTTACAGCGGCACATTCTTCGGCGCGGGCGAGTTGGGCCATATGGTGACCCGTATGAACGGCGAGCACTGTACCTGCGGCCGTCATGGCTGCTGGGAGGCGTATGCTTCCGCGACGGCGCTGATTCGCGACACAAAGGTGGCGGCGGCAAAGAGCCCGTTCAGCCTTCTGGCGAAAACAGTAAACGCGGATGTTAATGCCGTGAATGCAAAAACGCCGTTTGACGCGGCACAGCTTGGCGATGAAGTCGCGAAGGCAGTTATCGCAAACTATACAAAGTACGTTGCCGAGGGCATTACCAACTTGATAAATATTTTCCAGCCGGAAATTATCGTTATTGGCGGCGGCGTTTGTTATCAGGGCGATAACATTCTTATTCCGATTCGCGAGAGCGTTATCTCCATGATTTACGGCGGCGAGTCTGCGTTGAAGACGAAGCTTGCCATTGCACAGCTCGGCAACGATGCGGGCATTATCGGCGCGGCAATGCTGAACGCAGTGACGGCCTAACGCATAAGCCAGTGGCGGCTTACATACAATATTGACAATCAATGACTAATGGGATGTGCGGCATATGAGTATATCGGAAAGACTTGCGGCGTTTTCGGGCGGGCAGGTGCTGTTACATGAAGATTTGAAGAAGCATACGACTTTCCGAATCGGCGGGCCGGCAGATTGGTTTGTCGTGCCGAAAAACGCGGATGCGCTGGCCTCCGCTGCCCGTATATGCGTGGAAGAGAATGTGCCGTACTTCCTGTTGGGCAAGGGCTCAAATGTGTTGTTTGGTGACAAGGGATTTCGCGGTGTGGTCATTTCGACAAAGATGCTTTGCGGGTATACACTGCTTGCAGGCAATCGAATCCATGCAGAGGTTGGGGCAGAGCTCAAGGATGTCTGTGCCTTTGCGCAGACAAATGGGTTAAGCGGCCTTGAATTCGCGTGCGGGATTCCCGGAAGCGTTGGCGGGGCAGTGTTCATGAATGCTGGCGCGTATGATGGTGAGATTAAGAATGTCGTCGCAACTGTGACAGTGCTGCGGCCTGACGGTTCCCGATGTGAGATTTCGCAGGACGATATGGCGTTTGGCTATCGGCAAAGCCTTGTGCAAAGCGAGAAGTCCATTGCGCTTGACGTGATCTTTCAATTGGAAGCAAGTACGCAAGAGGGCATCGCCGCCAAAATGGCAGACTTGCAGGCGAAACGCGAGTCAAAACAGCCTCTCGAAATGGCCAGCGCGGGTAGTACATTCAAGCGGCCTGAGGGACATTTTGCAGGCAAGCTGATTATGGATGCGGGCTTGCGCGGGCACAGCATAGGCGGGGCACAGGTGTCTGAAAAGCACTGCGGATTTGTGATAAACAAAGGAAATGCCACAGCGGCAGATGTTTTGGCCCTAATTGCGCATGTGCAGGAGACGGTACAGCGCCACAGCGGCGTATGGCTGGAGCCCGAAGTGCGGCTGATTGGCGAATAAGTATGCAATTGAAATAGATTGGAGAAAACCCATGCGATTTGTGATTGTGACAGGCATGTCGGGGGCAGGCAAGTCAACGGCGCTGAAATGTTTTGAGGATATAGGTTTTTTCTGCGTTGACAATTTGCCGCCTGTGATTTTGCCGGCGTTCGCGGATATGTGTTTGGGGGAAGACGCTGATTTTGAAGGCGTTGCTGTGGGGATTGACATTCGTGGCGGAAAGCTGTTTGACGGGCTGTTCGATGCGCTGGCACAGATGGGACAAAAGTCGTGCCGAATGTCGATTGTATATCTGGATGCAACGGACGAAACGCTGATGCGGCGGTATAAGGAAACACGGCGCACGCATCCGCTGGCAAGGGAAGATTGCATTCCTGACGGCCTGTCGAAAGAGCGCCTCATGCTGTCAGCGCTTCGAGACCGCGCTACGCATATTATTGATACGAGCAGCATATTGGTGCGAGAATTGAAAGAAAAGATAAATGATGTTTTTTTGCGAAACAAGCATTTTGATAGTCTGATGATTTCGGTGGTGTCGTTTGGATTTAAGTACGGTTTGCCTGTCGATTCCGACATGGTGTTTGACGTGCGGTTTCTGCCGAATCCCTTTTATATACCGGAGCTGAAGCCCCTGACCGGGAATGACAAGCCTATCCGCGACTATGTTATGCAGTGGGAGCAAAGCAAAACGTTCTTACAAAAAATGCAGGAAATGATTGCGTTTATGATACCGCATTGTATCGCCGAAGGCCGCAACCAGCTTGTGATTGCCATTGGCTGTTCCGGCGGGAAGCACCGCTCGGTGACGCTGGCGAATGCACTGTATGCATGTTTATTAGAAGAAAAACGGAATGCATTTATCCGTCATCGCGATATTTTGCAAAAGCCATGATGTGATTGCGGGATAGGCGCTTGACTATTGTTGATAGAGCGAAGAGGGTGGGGCGTATGTCTTTTTCGGCTGATGTTAAGAAAGAAATTGCCTCCGTATACGGGGCGGACAGGCATTGCCATGTAGCCGAGCTGTCTGCGCTGTTGAACACCTGCGGGCGCATTGATGAAGACCACGGTGCATACCGCATTGTGTTTCGTGCCGACAATCTGCAT
>JGI994J12354_10004257_pt1 | contig 12957 bp, 13 predicted proteins | sample IntmicLarv3ML3BL_FD_12354 | JGI IMG/M metagenome (IMG submission 12354)
GACAGAGGTTTCTTTTGCAAAGCAAAAAAACCTTGAGAGGTATCACCCGACAGAGGTTTCTTTTGCAAAGCAAAAAAACCTTGAGAGGGGATAAAAATATTTTGGATTTTTAAACTCAGAAAAATCAAGCATCATGATTTTCCGTGAAAACTATTGAATAAAAAGAGGCGAAACTTATGTAATTGATTATAATAAACAAATCATAAAAGTTTTCTGTAAAATTTCAGTAATTTTCCAAGTTCCTTATCTATAATTTCAAGGTTATTTTTATCAACATCTAAAATTTTACCATTCGATATTATAAGATTTTCAAAATCTTTATATTCATCTTCGTAATCTATTCCCATATTAAAATTAACATAGGATTTAAGTGTTCCGACACAGGGAATATCTCTTTTTAAAATATCACATAATAATGAAAATGCTTTTTTTGATTTTAATTCAAATCCGCCGACCTCATCAAGAACAATAAGGTCGAAAGATTCTTCATTCAATGCGTTATTAATATCTTCAAAAATTTTTTCTAAAATATCGCCGTTTTTTCTTTTCTCAAAAATAAAAATATCTTCAAGGTCGGAAGTATGCAAAACATCTACGTGCGGCATTTTTTGATTTTTCATAAAACGGGCTTGATAACCCTTGATAATATTTTTACCGTCAATTATGCGTTGACCGGAAAACCCGACAATATTTAAATTGGAATCGTTAACAATATTTCTTAATCTTGTAGATTTTCCGATTCTTATCGGACCTCGAATAAATAAATTTTTCATAAATAATCTTCTTCCCCTCGCCAAAGCTCAACTTCCAATATTTCGCCCGCATCATGTTTTTCTATCCCTAATTTTGTTATATAATATGCTCCCGCACTTAAAGAATCGGCTGTATTTCCTCCGCGCCAAGGTTTTTGTTTTACTTCATAACTTTCACCGACTCTTTTTATATCCATTAAGCATAAAATTTCTTTATCACTCGGCGCAACGATTTCCGCCGTTAAAGTTCCTTTTATCGTTGCACGTTTCGGCATCGGGCAATGCAAAATGCGATTTACAATTGCTCTTATGCACCAATCAAAACCGTATAAAACAGCAACGGGCGGACCGGGAATATTGATAACGGGTTTATTATCAATCAGCGCAACACACATCGGTTTTCCCGGGGCGGCGGCTACCCAATGAAACAACGCAACGCCTTTTTCTTCGAGCAAACGAGCGTTATAATCTTCATCGCCTTTTGACGAACCGCCGTTTAATATAACAACGTCTGCTGTTTCAAGTGCTTGCGTAAGAGCGTTGTTAATTTCATCTTTATCATCTTTGACAATCGGAAAAATAATCGGCTCTGCGTCCATTTCTCTAAGCAAATTTTTAGATAAAATACTGTTGCTGTCAATATTGTTTCCTCTTTTTAAAGGCGTGCCCAAAGGAACAAGTTCATTTCCCGTCGGGATAAACGCAACTCTCGGCTTTTTAAAAACTTCGACTTCCGAAACTCCGCCGACAGCTAAACAAGCAAGGTCGAACGAGCGTAGTTTCAGATGTTTTCTAACCAATAAATCGCCATCTTTAATCGTACTTCCGCTCCCTCTTACCGACATTCCTTTTGTAACTACAACATCGGAATTAATTGTTAATTGCCCGTCTGCGCTAATCGAAACTTTTTCAATCGGAATAACAGCGTCGAATTTATCATCAAAATCGTCGCCCGTATCCGCACGACAAAAATCCACGCCGAATTTCCATGAAGAAGTATCGGGGATTCCGTTTTTAAACATTTCGGAATTAACTCCGACACCGTCCATAGCGGATGCGCGCACAACGGGAATCGTAACTTGCGAATACATATCAGAAACTAAAACTCTGCCCAAAGCATCATCAACCGAAATAATTTCTGTCGGTGAATTTAAATTCCACGAATTAAAAAGTGTATCAATTACAGTTGCTCTTGTCGGCAATCCTCTCATTTACTTTGTCCTCCCTGTCGTTATTTTTTTACTAATCTATCTGTTTTAATTGTTACGTCCCATAATGTGCGACCATACCACGTATCGCTCGCATCAATTAATTGTCCGTCATCATTAATATTTTCATTTATCCATTTTTCAATTAATTTTATATTTTCGGGTGTATGTTCCTCTAACGGAAGTACTTGGCGCATAAGATAATGAGCGGATTCTTCATCGGGTGTAACAATAGTTTCTTCATGTTTAATATGATAAGTCGTTTCGGGATAATATCCTCTTAAAAGCAAAAGATTAAACAATGAATAAAACCAAAAACTATCACGAAATATAAGTTCTTTTTTAAAAACCTCTTTCATAATTCGGCTTCTGAGTTCGCTGCTGCTGTGTATATGCGTAATATTAAAACAATATTTTCTGCTCATTTCCATTGATTTTTCTAATGCATGCATGCCGTTAATCGCCGGAGTGATAGACGTAAAAACAATATCAAACCGATTTTTAAAATTTTCTTTTTCAATATCTAAAGTTTGAAAATCGCATACTTTGAATGAAACATTGTTAAGATTTTCTTTTTCCGCATAAGTTTTTCCCATTTCAATCATCTTATCCGAAATATCAAGTCCCAAAGTGCTTTGTGCATGTTTTGCAAATTCAACCGTAAATCTCCCAGGACCGCAGCCGATATCAACAAGATTAGTGTTCGGCAGTAAAATGCCCCTGTTTTTCAAATATTCAATCGTTGATTCAACTCGCCCCTTGCTTTTTTCTTTTTGCGGATTACTAAAATCTATTTTCCAAAATTTAGCGCGTTCGTTCCATGCTTCCGCCGTGTGAGTGGGTGTGCCCGATAATTTAGTGTTTTGCATGGATTCAAAATATTGCAAGTCAGATTCTTTATCCCAAACGAAAGAATTTTTTTGTGAATTAATATTTTTCTTCATAATAAAAAATCTCCTTTGATTTTAAGTAGGGGCGGTGCTTGCTCCGCCCGTTATTTCTATATTGTTTTCATTTTGCTTTACGGGAATACAAATAATTCTGCTGTTATTATAACGGTCGTTTACTTTTACAACGTCCATTTCGATATCGTATACGCTCTGTAAATTTTCTGATGTAATTACATCTGCCGATTTTCCAAATGCACCAACCGAACCGTTTTTCATTAATAAAACCTTATCGCCTATAGATGCAGGGTGCTCGGGGCTGTGAGTTGACATAATGACACAAAATCCTTTTTTCGCAAGATTTGAAACAACGTCCATTAACAATTGCTGATTTGCATAATCCAAATTTGCGGCGGGTTCGTCCATAATAAATATTTTTGCGGCTTGACAAATCGCACGGGCAATTAATACCATTTGGCGTTGTCCTCCGCTCAGTGCGGTATATTTTTCGTTCGCCAGATGCAATATATTTAATTTTTCCAACGATTCGTAAGCTTTTTCACGGTCAATTTTATTTGGCGAACCGAATGTTGAAAAGTGGCTCGCTCGTCCCATAATTACGACTTCCAATACCGTATATGCAAAAACGGGCGTGTGTTGTTGCGGTATGTATGCGACCAATTTAGAAAGTTTTGATGCGGTTAATTCTTTCATCTCTATGCCATCGATTTTAATATTTCCTTTCGTCGCAGAAAGAAACCCGAGAATTAATCGAAACAAAGTTGTTTTTCCGCAACCGTTCGGACCGACCAAGCATAAAATCTCGCCGCTGTCCGCAGAGCATGAAATACCTTTTACAATATCCGCACCGCCGTAACCGCCGTATAAATTATCTATCTCTAAAAGCATTTTGCTATCGTTCCTTTCATTTGAGAATTAAATAAACAAAAAACGGCGCGCCCATAATGCTTGTGACAACTCCGAGCGGAAGTTCCATAGAAAATGAGGAACGTGCGATATCGTCCATAATCAAAAGATAAGTCGCACCCAACATTGCGCATGTCGGAACTAATCTTTTATAATCCGACCCGACCAACGCACGGCTCATGTGAGGAATCATTAATCCCACCCAACCGATTAATCCGCCGAGACAAACAGCCGCCGCACTGAGAAGTGTTGAAGCAACGATAAAAATAATTCTGTACGCTCTTGTGTTAATTCCCAAACTTTTTGCTTCTTCATCGTCCAACGTAAGTAAATTTAATCGCCAACGCAAAGCGAATATCATAAGCAAACCGATAAGCATCGGAACAGCACTCCAACTAAGTCCGCGAGTCGTAACTTTGGTTAAACTTCCCATAAGCCAGAAAACTATTTGCTGTAATACATCATTCGGATTTGCAATGTATTTTATCATCGTTACGCCCGCGTTACATAACGCCATTACCATAGAACCTGTTAAAACTAAACTTAATATTTGTGAATGTGGAGATTTACGGCTTATAAAATAAGAAAATCCGACCGCAGAAACGCCGCCGATAAAAGCGCATATTTGAATAATCCAATTCGGCTGACCTGTTATAATCGCAATCGCCGCGCCCAAACTTGCACCCGATGAAACACCCAAAATATCCGGTGAAACAAGAGGATTCCGAAACATTCCCTGATATACAGAGCCTGCAACAGAAAGCGATGCGCCAATCAACGCCGCTGATAAAATTCTCGGCAAGCGGATATTCCAAAAAATAGTTAACGCTTGCGGCAAAACATCACCCTCGTAACCGAATTTTGACATCGCCGCCTTGATTACATCAGTCGGAGTGAGGGGATAATAACCAACGCCGAACGAAAAAAAGATAGTAATTATAAGTGAGACAAATAGAATAGTCATAATAAAATTATATTTTTTGCGGACAACAACTTCTTTATCAATTTCTTTGTTTTTATGTAATGAGTTCATTTATTGACCTCCATAAATTTTAAAATTTCAAAAATTATGAAAATTTAAATTTTGATTTTTTACTTGATATAATTTCACAAAACTAAATTTTAAACAACTTAATATAAAATTTTACAGCGACCGTTGTAAATTTTATTTTAAATCGTTAAATCGTTCGTTATAAGTTTTTGCTAATATCGACACGTTTATGATAGCATATTCAAGATAAAATTACAACTCAAACATAAATTTTATCGCTTGACAATCGAGCAAAGGCGTGCTATCTTTCTTTTTAAGAGCCGTTTCGCTTTTGGTCAATATTTTTTAAAAGCAATCGGCAAATAAAAAAAGCATGTTTTCAATCATGCTGTTTGATAAATGAAAGGAGAAATTTATGAGAAATAAAAATCGAATTTTTGTTCTTTTGTTTGCATTATTATTGATGTTTGTGACCGTAACAGGTTGCGCATCTGATAATCCGCAAACTGCTGAACAACCAACGCCGACTACGGAAAAATCACCTGAACCGGAAAAAACGCCGGAGCCGGAAAAAACACCTGTGGAAGAAGAAACAGAAGAAAGAGAAATAACCGATATGGCAGGCAGAAAAGTAATTGTACCGACGGAAATAGAAACTGTATTTTCTTGCAATCCTATTTCGGCGATTTATTTGTATATGCTTGTGCCGGACCAACTTCTCGGTTGGAATTATGAACTTAATGATATCGAAAAAAGTATCATTCTTGAAAAATATCATTCACTTCCGAGTTTCGGCATGGGAGATTCTATTAATTATGAAACTGTTATCGCCGCTAATCCTACGATTGCGTTTAATGTTTCTGCGATTAGAGACGGTACGGTTGAAGATGCGGATGAATTACAAAAGAAACTCGGCATACCTGTTATCGTTGTTGATAACAAACTTGATGCCGCCGCCGATGTTTATCGTTTCATGGGCGAATTATTCGGAGTTGAAACTCAAGCGGAAAAATTAGCATTGTACGCGGAAGACACTTTCAACGATATCGCTAATATGGATATTCCCGATGACGAAAAAGTTACTATGTATTATGGCAACGGCGAAGATTCTCTCGAAACAGCCGCATCAGGCTCATCACATACTGCAATTATCGAAATGGTAAACGCTGTTAATGCCGCTGAAATGGATTTGGGCGACGGCTCTCGTGTTCAGATTTCCGCGGAACAATTATTGGCTTGGGACCCCGACATTATTATCGTAAACGGTGAACCAAAATCTAACATGAGCGGAAATGCCGCCGCCGAAAGTATAATTAACAATCCAAATTTCGCAACTCTTAAAGCTGTGGAAAACGGTATGGTTTTGGGTGCGCCAAACGCCCCGTTCAGTTGGGTTGACCGTCCGCCCGGACCAAATAGAATTATCGGAATGCGTTGGTTATCAAAAGTGATTTATCCTGATTATTTTGATTATGATTTGGACGAAGAAGTTCGTGAGTTTTTTGAATTATTTTATCATGTGGAACTTTCTGATGAGCAACTTCAAGAACTTTATGGAAATGTTTTAGAATTGGCACGCTAAAAATTTTTATTTATATGTACAGAAATTAAAACTTTAATCACCTAAAAAGTATGATAATTTTTTAGGTGATTTTTTTAGTGAGGAACAGCGTCCCCGACTTTTACAAAACGTCCAATGAATCCAAATATTCATGCCCCGAGTCTACAATATACTGTTTTCGTCCGCTTAAATCGTTCCCCAAAAGCAAATCAAAAACTTTTTGTGTTTCTTCCACGTCCTCCGGCACGACTTGAATTAATTTTCTCGTTTCCGGATTCATAGTTGTTTGCCACATCATATCCGGCTCGTTTTCGCCCAAACCTTTTGAACGTTGAATCGTGTATTTAGTTTTTATTTTGTTTAAAATTTTAGATTTTTCGATTTCACTATATGCAAAATAAGTTTTCGTGCCTGCCGTTATTTCATACAAAGGAGATTCCGCGATAAAAACTTTTCCCTCTTTTATCAAAGTCGGCACAAGCCTGTATAACATCGTTAAAATCAGCGTCCGAATCTGAAAACCGTCCACGTCGGCATCGGTACAAATAATCACTCTTCGCCAACGCAAATCGTTCAGATTAAAAGTTGATAAATCTTTATTGTGCTTTGTGCTTATCTCAACTCCGCAACCCAAAACGCGCAGTAAATCCAAAATAATATCGTTTTGAAAAATCTTATTGTAATCCGCTTTTAAGCAATTTAAAATTTTTCCGCGAACGGGCATAATCGCTTGAAAATCCGAATCGCGCCCGAGTTTGCAAGAACCCAAAGCCGAATCGCCCTCAACGATATACAATTCTCTTTTGTCGGTATCTTTTGTTCGGCAGTCAACGAATTTTTCAACTCTGTTTGTAATCGTGTTTGTGTTAGTTAATTTTTTTCTTATGTTAATTCGCGTATTTTCCGCGGTTTCTCTACTTCGTTTATTAACCAAAACTTGATTGACGATTTTTTCAACATCCGATTTATTTTCTATAAAATAAATTTCCAAATTCGTTTTCAAAAAGTCCGTAATCGTTTCTTGAATAAATTTATTTGTAATCGATTTTTTCGTTTGGTTTTCATAACTTGTAATCGTGGAAAACGAGTTTACAATAATTATTAAACTATCTTCGATATCTTGAAAAGTAATTTTTTTCTCATTCTTTTTATATAAATTATTTTGCTTTATATAATTATCAATCGCGTATAAAAATCCCGATTTAACGGCTTTGTCGGGTGAACCGCCATATTCCAAAAAACTGGAATTGTGATAATATTCCGTCAACGTAACTTCATTATTAAAGCAAAAAACCATTTCAAATTTAACTTTATATTCGGGTTTATCTTCCCTGTCTTTCCCGAAACTTTCGTTTTGAAAATAAACAATATCCGTAAAATTTTTCTCCAAAGAAATTTCTTCTATGTAATCCGAAATGCCCCGTTCATAAAAAAATTCGAGTTCCTGCTCGGATTCTTCATCATAAAGTTTAAATAAAATATTTTTATTCGCGACCGCTTGCCTTTTCAAAACGTCCGCGAAATACTCAAACGGAATATCTATATCCGTGAAAACATCTCTGTCCGGTCGCCAAACGATAGTCGTTCCCGTATCTTCTTTATCATAAGTTTCTTTATGAAAGTTGCCGATATTTTCGCCTTTTTCAAAATGCAAAGTATAAATATATCCGTCGCGTTTCACGGTCACGTCCATAAATTCCGAACTGTATTGCGTCGCGCATAAACCTAAGCCGTTCAAGCCCAAACTAAACGAATAATTATCGTCGTCGTCATATTTTCCGCCCGCGTAAAGTTCACAAAATAATAATTCCCAATTGTATTTTTTTTCTTTTTCATTATAATCAACAGGTATACCTCTGGCGTGGTCAACTATTTTTATGGATTTATCTTTATAGCGATAAACCTCGATTGTTTCGCCGAATCCGTGGCGCGCCTCGTCAATCGCATTCGATAAAATTTCAAAAACGGAATGTTGACAGCCAACAATTCCGTCAGAACCGAAAATTACGGACGGACGCAACCGAACTCGGTCTGCCCCTTTTAATGATTTAATGCTATTATTATCATAAGTATTTTCTTTGTTATTCATTGAATTGCACCTGCTTACTTTTATATTTAAGGAGATTTTAATAATGTTTAAAAAAATCTATGTAGAAGTCACCAACTATTGTAACCTAAAATGTGACTTTTGTAAAACGAATGTTCGCAAAAAATTATTTTTATCCGAAAAAAATTTTGAAAAAATAATTTTAAAAATAAAAAATCATACCAAATATATATATCTTCATGTTTTGGGCGAGCCGCTTTTGCATGACAATATCGAAAATTTAATTCGCATTTGTGATGAACATAACTTAAAAGTTAACATAACAACAAACGGAACTTTGCTTCATGAGAAACAAAATAAATTATTGCGATGTTCCAACATTCATCAAATAAATATTTCTCTGCACAGCCAACACGAAAATCTCATGAGCGAAAAAACTTTCCTAACAAATATAGCAGAGTTTATAAATTTATCAAGTAATAAAATTTTTTTCAACCTAAGATTGTGGAATGAAAATGACAATATTATATCTCCCGAAAATTTGAAAACAATAAAAACTTTATTGAGTTTACTTGATTTTGAGGACAATTTACCGAGTGATTANACAAGACACAAAAGCATAAAATTAAGCGAAAAAATTTTTTTACACATCGATGAAAAATTCACTTGGCCGAATATTAACGCNGAGAAAATTTTCACACGCGGGAAATGTTACGGGCTTATCGACCAAATCGGAATTTTNTGCGACGGTACGGTCGTGCCGTGTTGCNTGGACGGCGACGGATATATCAATCTCGGAAATATTTTTTCGGACGATTTGGAAAATATTTTAAACGGTGAGCGCGCCGTGAATATGCGAGAGAATTTTAAAAATCGGAAAGTCGTCGAAGATTATTGCATGACATGCGGGTTTGCCATTCGCAATAATAAAAGTTAAAATAATTAAAGTGATATAACGTATTGCCGATAATTCATTTAAGAATACTTTATAATAAGCAAAAATTATTAAATAAGGAGAAAAATGAACCATGGATAAAAATCTTTTTTGGGCTTTGATTGACGATGCCAGAAGTGAAGCCGACAGTTGGGAAGATATTTGTGAGCCTTTAATTGACAGACTTTCGGAATTGACAGCNCCTGATATTTTTAAATGGCATAATATTTTTGATGAATACCAAAAATTATCTTATAAAAATAAAGTTTGGGCGGCGGCTTATGTTATCAACGGCGGCTGTTCCGATGACGGATTTGATTATTTTCGCGGTTGGCTCACGGCGCAGGGGAAAGATGTATTTTTTGATACGCTTAACGACCCCGATTCATTGGCAGATTATGATGACTGCGAAGAAGATGTTGAACTGGAAGAAATGTTGAGCATCGCGCCGTATGCTTATTTTAAAAANCTTTCTATCGAGCCCGATTGGTCACTTTATTATGATAAATTCGATAAATTTAAATTGGCTGATGATGAACGCGATAAAATTGAAGCGGAAATTAATTACGCCGATGATATTGACATCGATTGGAGCGAGGACGACGACTTAAAAGAATTGTTGCCGAGACTTTGCGAAAAATTCGATTGGTAGGCAAATAATTAAAACTTTGCGGGCGAACACGGTGAATACGGTTCGCCCTTACATATTTGTAAACACTAAAATTTTATATGCAATTTATTTTTTAATAACTTTTGTTTCTCAATTTTTAAATTTTTCTAATGCATACACAACTGATTTTTTCAAATTTTCCAATTCCCTTTTCACTCTTAAATTATCCGAATTTTCTATTCTCGCAACATACAAATTTAATTTTCCCGACATTCTAAAAATATTTTTAATTTCTTTTTTAATTTCCGAATCTGACACATCACAGCCTCCTTTTTTAATTTGCAAACAAAATAATCATATCTTATATTTTAGCCATGACCGAAATATAATCCATGACTAATTATTAATATATATACAATATATTAGCAATAACCTAAAGTTTTTTCAAGAGGTGATGTTATGATAAGCTATAATCCTTTTTGGAAAACATTAAAAGAGAAAAAAATAAGTACATACAACTTAATTTATAAAAAAGGCATAAGCAACGGCACTCTGTATCGCATGAGAAGAGAAGAAGCAATTACCACNACAACTCTGAATGATTTATGCAATGCGTTAAAATGCAACGTGTCAGAAATAATTGAATACATTCCCGATGAAATTAATAACGAAATTATCGTTAACGAAAATGAAATTTCGGAAAAACTTACAAACGAAATTTCGCAAGATTCTGAAAAGTAAAAATATTGAAACTTAACTTTCCAGATGATATACTAAACCGTAAGTTTTTATATATTCGCACAAAAGGAGTTTTTTATAATGGCAATAATAATTAGCAAAGCGATTTTACATGTCGTTGACAACACAAAAATGGATTTAAACATTTCAAATGAAGAGTTAGATTTTGAAAGTGAAACGTGTTATGAGTTCATAACAAAACACGTTAGGAGATTATCCAAAAGCCCGAATTGTCAAACGGGTATTTTTAATAAAGAATCCGAAGTTTTAACGTACATACAACAATTCAAGGATACTCAAATTTATTTTAAAGAATTGACGACGCTTTTGGTGACAAAACTTTCTGAAATTATGTTCGCGCATGTGGATATTCCTCCGTCAGATGTTTTATTTGTGAAATTCACAGAGGACGATGTGGAACATTTGGCGATTATAAAATTAAATTATAACGATTGTTTCGTCAGACAAAGAAGCGTCGATGATAAGGGAAATGTTGACAATCAAATTATAAAATTTAACAACGTTCTTCCTTTAAACGCCGCAAAAGTTGAAGAAGCGTGCATCATACCGTTTGACGAAATGGTTATCCGCCTGCTCGAAAAACCGCATTTGGCGGACGGCGACGCGTGTTTATATTTCTCAACTTTATTTTTGGATTGTGATACGAATATTTCAAAAAAAGAAGTTGTTGATATAATCGACGACGTTAACAACAGCATCAACCTAAAATATTTCGATGACAATTTGGACAATCTTGTGAAGATTTCAAACGCGATTATTGAAGAGGCGGAAGATTCCGAGGGCTTCGTGAGGATGGAAAACGTCGCGACAAAAGCTTTCGGCGCGGACAGCGAAATCAAAGACGAATATATAAAATTAATTCGTGAATGCGGAATAATTGAAGATATCGACTTGGGCGAAAAGTTCGTCAAAAAAGAATTTGGCACGCAAAAATTTACCGCGGATAACGGCATCGAAGTTAAATTCCCCACGGAGTTGGTGGACGACGACGACACCGTTGTTATCAAACATAACGCGGACGGCTCGGTGAACATAACTTTAAATCATTTATTCAAAAAAACACCGCAGGCTTAAAAATCGGCTCTTTCTGTGTTTTGGGTATTTATGTTTCCAAAATGAAACCGTAGGGCGGCGCTTGGGTCGCCCCTACGAAAAAAAACACCTAAATTTAAGAAAGAACCTAAAAATTGATTATGCGATTGCAGAAAATATAAAAAAATTTTTAATTCCAAATTCGTTTTATAAACGGTTTTGTGACAAACGCAGGGAACAGTTTCGACTGTTCCGTTTTGCTTGCGGAACGGTCAAGACCGTTCCCTACGATAAATTGAATATAAAAATATAAAGCGAGGTTCTATTATGAATTTTGAAAAATTAAATAAATTAACTTTTACAACGCCGAATCCTAATAATGACCATGTGTGTTGGAATAAGGAAAAGCCAATAAGCCCATCTTATAAATTTGAATATGATGATGACGATTTCGATGTTGAAGATTATGAAAGCGGCTTGCCAGAAGATTTTTATCGTCGTGTTATAAGTTTAAAAACTAGAATTGATGAAGCTGTACACGAAGCAGTTTTTGAATATTTAAATGACGAGGAGTTATGCTGTTCTGGTATGTTTCCCGATAACACGGAAATGACGGGGAATTACTATATTGGCGATGAGAGATACTATTTATGCTCAAACGGAATTACAGTATCGGTTCAAACCAGATTTACTTGTATGTATAGTAATGATATAAATCCTATCCCTTATGAAACGGATTATTTAGGGTTGGACGTTGGATTGTGGATTAATGAAGAAGATGAAATTGAAATTGATTCTGTTGACTCATCGTCAATTTAAAAAATTAAAAATTCAATTTCAAATTTTCAATTACATTTTTGTAATCAAACTCAATTGAAATCACATTAACTATAGAAATTTTTATTCTAATGTGCTAAATTATATTTATACAATAAATTCATATAGGGGCTGATATTTTGTTCAAAAAAATATTACTTAAACTTAGCGGCGAAGCACTCGCGGGGGATATCGGAGATAAAAACGATAAATCCGAAAAACTCGGTTTCGCGCCAGAAGTTATTGATAGAATCGTTGATGAAATTGTGGAAGTCAAAAAAGCGGGAACGGAAGTGTGTCTGGTTGTCGGCGGCGGAAATATTTGGCGCGGGCGTGACGCACAGCCTTTTATGAATCGCGCACGGGCGGACGCGATGGGAATGACGGGAACTATTATAAACGGAATGTATCTTGAAGAAGTTTTTCGCAGTAA
>JGI994J12354_10004258_pt1 | contig 12956 bp, 18 predicted proteins | sample IntmicLarv3ML3BL_FD_12354 | JGI IMG/M metagenome (IMG submission 12354)
TGAGAAATAACTAGTTTTTTATTTGGTTTTTACTAAATTTTAGGCAAAGAAAGCATAGTAAATTACAGTTCGTAAAAGTACACTTTTGCGAACTTTTTATTTTACACAAGAAAACGCCGCATTTTCATGCGACGTTTTCCTATGTAAATACTACAACATTATCCTCAATATGCGTTGTAAAGCTTATAATCCGGTAAAGCTGATAATATTGTACTAAAAGTATAATATTCACCTTTATCATCCATCATTGTTCCTTCCACTCTATAAACTGGCTGAATATGATTTTGTCTTTCATCATAACAATCGGCATAATAAACTATTTTAGCATTATCAATGGTCGCCTTTACAACATTATCCAATTCAAAAATCTGTTCTCCATCTTTCTTTATACTTAAACAGTTAACACCATTCAATTCCCAAACAGCCTCTGCAAGCGGTTTAATAGATACTTTTGATGCTTGGCAAATTCTATTATTCCTTATTGACACTCTGTGAATTCTCGAACCAGATATCTCTACATGTATACTGTTCCCTTCCACTTCAATTCCATCAATAAATCTTTTGAAAAACACCCCATCATTGTTTGAACTAAATTCATATCCCTCCGGAAGTAAGTTATTGTCTCTTAGAAATTTCTCAGCATTATATACTTCATCATCACTGCCATAATCCAAATCCATTGGCCCCTCAAACCATACATGATTAACTCCGTGCAGTTCTAAACTATTTGAATCCTTGATATATTTACAAGTACTGTATTCCTTACTGCCCTGCATATCAAAGGCTTCTTTCAACTGTTCTATTTGGTTTTGAGATATTGTTTTATCCACTTTGAAAACTTTATATTCCGAACCTATATTTATACTGTCTGATATTTCAATTTTAATATCTGTCAGATCCACATATCCTCCAACCATTGTTTGTTGAATTCTAGCAACTCTTCCATTAGTCAAAAACACAAGCACAATTACTAATATGACAGCTAAAATACTACATACATCAATAATCCTTCTCTTGTTTATTCCTGCCTTAATCTCTTTCATATTCATTATATACATCCCTTTTACTCACATTACGTTCTATTGCCGCCTGTTTTATCGCATCCTTTTTGTCTATACCTTTTTCAATGAGACTGTCCACATGTTCTTTAACCGACAAATCAGGTTCCTCAATTTCCTCTGAAAAAACTTGATTTCCTTCCATTATAATTACATATTCACCTCTCGGCTTCTCTCTCTCATAGAAGTCAATAAAATAGGATATTGAACCTCTCATAAGCTCTTCATGCTTCTTTGTCAGTTCTCTCGCAAGCACAACATTTCTGTCCCCAAAAATTTTCATCATATCCTTTAAAGTATATGGAAGTTTATGGGGTGCCTCATAAAAAATCACCGTGCGCACTTCATTTTTCAAACTATCCAGATGTTCACGGCGGGATTTTTTATTCATGGGAAGAAAGCCCTCAAAGACAAACCTTCCTGTAGGCAATCCTGAAATTACAAGCCCTGTAATCGCCGCAACCGGTCCGGGACATGCTGTTACAGTTATACCATTTTCTATACAAAGTTTCACAAGGTCCTCTCCTGGGTCAGAAATACCTGGAGTGCCTGCATCAGAAACAAGCGCAATACTCTCGCCTCCGAGTAATTTTTCAATGAGAACATTGCCTTTCGACACTTTGTTATGCTCATAATAACTTGTCATTGGTTTTTTAATATCAAAATAATTCAGAAGTTTTACCGTCTGTCTTGTGTCTTCCGCCGCAATCAAATCAACTTCGCTCAAAACCCTAAGCGCTCTGGCAGTTATATCTTCAAGATTTCCTATAGGTGTTGCCACTAAATAAAGAATACCTTTTTCAGCCATTTCGTCACCCTCTGTTATAAATTTCATTTATTTCGCTTGAATAGTCTCCTGATTCATCAAATATAAATAATGGTTTTTCCGTTTTCAAAAATGCTTTTCCACCCTTTATTCCATTTATAAGTACCATGCTCGGCGCTTTATCTAGAGCTGGATACACCATTCTTAAATTCTTAGGTTCAATTTTATATTTCCGCATAAGTTCCATGATGTCACAAAGCCGTTCCGGTCTGTTTACCATTGTAAAACATCCTCCGTCTACAAGACTTTTAGATGCCAAAGAAATAACATCTTCCAGATTACAAAGTACTTCATGCCGTGATACCGCCTTGGAATCAGATGGATTTACAATACCTGTGCCAGTCTTTTTATATGGGGGATTTGTAATTACATGGTTAAAAAATCCCTTTTTCCTGAATGCTGGATTTGCTATATTATCAACAACAATCTCTACTCTCTCTTCAAGATTGTTTAATTTTACAGAGCGTTTTGCCATATCAGCAACTTTTTCCTGTACTTCAATACCAATTATTTTTTCAGCTAATGTTCTTGCCGCTACCAAAATGGCAATGATACCTGTTCCTGTTCCGAGGTCGAGAACTTTGTCCCCTTTTTTAATTAAATGTTCTGAGTAATATGCCGCCAAAACTGCATCAACTCCAAATTTAAAACCCTCCTCTTCCTGAATAATTTTATATCCTCTGTATTGCAAATTCTCTATAATTTCCATTATTACCTCTTGCAAAATTTCTTTAAATATGTAAAAAAGTCAAGCGAGTCAACTCGCCTGACCTTAGGTTTAAAAACAATTAAGCTTGTTTAATAGCCTCAACCGGACAAGTATCCACACAAGCACCGCAGTCTATACAAGTTTCTGCATCAACCACATACGTAGAGTCTCCTGCTGAAATAGCAGCTACCGGACATTCTGATTCACAAGCACCACAGCTTATACATTCTTCATTAATAAAATATGCCATCTAAAACAACCTCCTAGAATTAAAATTTAAAAATAACAACATATATCTATTACATTCTATAGCACGGAAAATATATTGTCAATCTAGGATTTTCTTCAATTCATCATGGTTAACATGTTCTTCATTTCCAAATCCGCGTGCATTTTTTATAACCTTTACCTCTGCCGCTTTAAACCATAATAATTCAGTAACACTATCATGCTCAATTTCAACTTTTAACAGCTCTCTAAGAAGATTAATTTCCTTAACCTTTCCTCTTCCCTGTTCAGTTTCAACTACTGAGCCCACTCCTGGTGTACGTTCTAAAAGATCCTCATATGCTTCTTGTTCATATTTAAGACAACACATAAGACGTCCGCAAGTCCCCGAAATCTTCGTCGGATTTAGAGAAAGTCCCTGTTCCTTTGCCATTTTTATGGAAACAGGCTGAAAATCACCCAAGTATGAATGACAGCAAAACACTCTTCCGCAAATTCCCAATCCACCCAATATTTTTGATTCGTCACGTACTCCAACCTGTCTCAACTCAATCCTTGTCTTAAACACAGATGCCAAATCTTTAACAAGTTCTCTAAAATCAACTCTGCCATCAGCTGTAAAGTAGAATAAAACTTTATTTCCGTCAAATGTATATTCAACATCAATAAGTTTCATCCCTATATCATGTTCCTTAATTTTATCCTGACATATTTTAAAAGCTTCTTTGCTCTTTTCTACATTGCGTCCATGCTGTTCTATATCTTCTTCAGTCGCAATTCTTATAACTGTTTTTAGAGGGGATACAATTTCACTCTCCTCAACCTCACGGTTAGGAATTACCACTTCTCCCATTTCAATACCGCGAATGGTTTCCACCACTACATGATTTCCTGTCTCAACCTCATAACTGCTCGGATCGAAAAAATATGTCTTTCCTGAGCGTTTAAAGCGAACCCCAATAATATTTATCATCTATATAAAATCCTCCCGATACTATTTATAACAATCACTCAATTTTGTAACCAGCACATCTGCAACCATCTGTACATTTGCATTACTCTTGAGTGCAAATCTTGCTTCATCTATATATTTAACCGCTTTTACAGCATTATACGGGCTCATTTTATCAGTTTTGTACATATTAATCAACATTTTCCCATTGGTATACTTTGACACAAGTGAATTTCTATAATATATCTGCATCATATCAAATATTAAGCTCAACTCAGACTTTAATGAAGAAAGCTCAGAAACAGCAGAAATTCTGTCAGCAGCCTTTCTTGACTCAATATTTTTCATAACATTGAAAAATATTTTTTCTCTTTCCTCATTCCTTTCGTTCTCTTCCTCTATGTTAAAATGATACTTTATCACTCTTGAACGGATTGTTGATAACAGCATTTCACTGTTTTCTGTAAGCAATATTATTACAACATTAGAGAATGGTTCCTCCAGTGTCTTTAAAATACTATTTTGTGACGCACTGTTCATTTTATGCGCTTCATCAATTATATAAATTTTCCTGTCTGCACAGACAGGTGATAATCTTATATCTTGAAAAAATGGCTCTACATGTTCACGAATTTTTATTGTATCTCCTGATACGCCTAAAAAATGATAATCTGGATGAGAAGAATTTCTGAACATAAGACAAGAAGCACAGCTATCACACTTTGCTTTATTTTCTGCCGTGCACAAAAGCATTCTTGCAAACTCATTTGCCGCTCTTTTCTTATCTGAATTTGCTGGTCCCTCAAATAAGTATGCATGTGCAACACGTCCCGTATTTAGTAAATTTGTTAAAATTTCTGCCGGATTCATTAAAATTTCCTGTAATCCTCTACATTTGTTATAAAAACAGTGGCCCCTCCAACTGTTATCTCTGCAGTCATTGGCATTGCCGCTCCGCCTGCAATTGTGTTGTCGGTACTTATCTTTGTTTGTCTTGATTTTGACTTGCTCTCTATTATAGACAATGCATCATTTAAACGTTCATCCTCTAAGCCTATCATAAGAGTTGTATTTCCCGCTTTTAAAAATCCGCCCGTGGAAGATAACTTTGTCACCATGAACCCTCTTTTATTAAGTCCATTCATAACCTTGTTGGTATCTTCATCTTGAACAATTGCAAAGATTAGTTTCATACAATTCAACTCCTTATCTAATATATTATAGCATAGAATAACTGGACTTGAACAGCATAAACTTAATCAGAACTGATTTTTAAAGGTGCTCCTTATGTTAAATTTGATTTGGATTGCAATGCTAATTATAGGATTTATTTTTGGTATTTTTACAGGTAATATCAGTAGCGTTTCCTCTGCTGCTTTTGATGCCGCAGGAGATGCTGTTACGTTTTGCCTCGGCCTTATGGGTGTTATGTGCCTTTGGTGCGGACTTGTAAAAATTGCCGCAGGTGCTGGGCTTATGGATTTGTTTGCAAAACTTTTCAACCCAATTATAAAAAAGCTGTTTCCTGATATAAGCCATGATAAAAATGCAGTTTCTGCAATTGTTCTCAATTTGGCAGCAGATATTTTAGGTCTTGGAAATGCCGCCACTCCGCTTGGGATAAATGCCTGCAAAGAAATAAAGAGAGCGGAAACAAATAAATTCGGAAACACTGTTCGATACAAACCCACCAGAAGCATATGTCTATTCATAATACTCAATACCGTTTCCGTTCAGATTATACCCTCAACCGTCATTGCTATACGCAGTGCCGCAGGCTCTGCCAATCCTTCTGGAATACTTCTGCCTGTATGGATTGTCTCTATTGTAACATGTATTGTTGGGCTAACGGCCGCAAAAATCTGTGAAAGATTAGGGTACTTTAAATTATGATTATTGCTGTTATATTTATTTTGATTCTTACCTATGGGGTTTTCAAGAAAGTAGACTGTTTTTCCTCATTCCGTGACGGAGCAAAGGACGGTATTGAAACATGTATACAAATTCTCCCCTCCATGGTTGGTCTTATGGTAGCAATTGCCGTTTTTCGTGAATCAGGCGCAATGGACTATCTGGTAAAACTCATATCTCCCCTTACATCTTTGTTAAATATTCCTGAATCTGTTATTCCTCTTTCTCTGCTTAGACCGGTGTCAGGCAGTGCGTCACTTGCACTATTAAACGATATTTTCCAAACTGACGGACCCGACTCCCTTGCCGGACGAATTGCCTCTGTTATGATGGGCTCCACCGAAACTGTTTTTTATACAGTTGCAATCTATCTTTCCGCAATAGGAATAAAAAAAACTTCATATATAATCCCCGTATCCCTTTTAGCCTCCACAATAAGTTTTATTCTTGCTTGCATTATATGTAGAGTATTATAAGGGATACAATGCTTCCCAAACATAGAAATGGGCCTAATGCAAATTTGTCCTTTCGTTTCTTCTTTCTTAATATGAGTAAAAAAGATGCATATATTCCGCCTATCATTGAAGCAAGAATAAATGCAAACAAATTGAACTTCCAACCCAAAATGAATCCTGTAACAGCAATTAACTTTACATCTCCTCCGCCAAAAGTACCTTTCATTGCAAGAAACCCCATAGGAACAGCAAGTAATATAATTCCCCAAAATCTGTCCATCAGCGATATTTCCTGAAAAACGAATCCCGACATTACTGCCATTAGAGTAAGTATAATGATAAATTTATTAGGAATCTTCATTGTCTTGTAGTCATGTACCGCAATAACCATTAAAAACAACACAATCCCAATTAGCACCGCCAGCCTGATATATGACATAAAAAAACCTCCAATAATATATTTTTCAAATAAATATACCTCGAAGATTAATGTAATTCCACAAAATATTGAAGAGACTTTAAATCAGTCTCTTCTTTTTCTAAATACTACCTTAAATAGATGATTCACTGGAGTATAGAATATAAGGCATAGGGCAAAGTTAAATACACAGTGAACGATATCAAAATATATTCCGCTCACCCAATATGCAGCAGCCGCAGAGACGCCTCCTATAAAAAGAATTGTCAGTGCACATAGTGCTCCAAATGCCAAGCCGAAAAATGCAGATACAAATGACCACAACCATATAGAATTTTTTCTTTTAAGTATGAGCACAATTAATGCAAGAATTGACCATATGTATAGATATGAAATTGACCATGTGTTAAATCCCCAATAGACAATTTCCAAAATCACAAAAATATATATAGAATAAAATGTTTTTTTCCCTAGATACAATGTATATATGATTATAAGAAAGGATACAAGTTCCACATTAGGAAGCCCCGCAAAGACTATCTGCACAACAAAGAGCAGGGCTCCTAAAAATGGCAATATCACCAAATCATATATATTTAATCTTTTATTTTCTATGTCCATAGCTTATGAAAGAGTATCAATAGTATATGTTATAGTAAAGCTATCTCCATCAGCCACTGGTGTCTGGTCAACTCCTGTCATCAGATATTCCCCATTCTTGGAAAATGCCCAGTACGACTTGTCCTTATCATAATCGGCCACTACACCATCAACCGATTTTACCATTAATCCAAATTCGCTCTCTTCTCCCTCTATGAGATTCTTTTCTTCAAGTGCTTTTCTGAGAGATTCTGCATTTGTATTTATTTCAACTGTTTTGCTTGTGCCATCTTGAAAAACAATTTCTACACTTATCTTCTTTGCCGCAACTTCTGTGTCAGGACTTTCTGTCTGAGAAGAGTTATCTTTTTCATATACATTTTCAGGACCAAACTGCCAATAGACAACCGCCATCACCGCCATTATTACAACAAGCGCCGCCGCACTTATTATCAAACCTTTTTTATTATTCATTTTGTCACTCCTTTTTGCTTATGTTATTTTCAAACAGTTTTTCATGAACTGTTCAATTTCTCTTTTGAGACGTGATATTGGTAAACCCATAACATTATAGTAATCACCTATTATGCCCTTTACCAAAAGTGCTCCTTTGCCTTGTATACCATAGCCTCCCGCCTTGTCGGAAAACTCTCCCTCTGACAAGTACTGTTCAATTTCATTGTCTGTTAATGGATAAAACTCAACCTCTGTCACTTCACTGAAAGAGAGTGTAACTGGTCTTTCCTCAGATACCAAATAAGAAGAAAGACAACATCCTGTTATAACCTTATGTCGATTTCCTCTCAACATTTCCATCATTCTTCGGGCATCATTTTCATCCTTGGGTTTTCCCAGTATTATATCATTTATAAGTACAATGGTATCACATGCAATAACCAATGAATCTGATTCTTTACTTAAGACCGATACAGCCTTTTTAACAGCAAGATATTCTGCACTGCTCTCAGTCCGAATTTCATTTGGCACTGTTTCCTCTATTAGGGATGGCACTATGCTAAAATTCGCATATATCTTTTTCAGCAATTCACTACGTCTTGGTGATGCTGATGCCAAAATTATATTCATTTCTTTTTGCTTATAACAAACAAAACTATAATTCCAACAAGTGCAAGTCCTGCAACTATTATGCTCACTATTGGAAATCCTTCATCTCCTGTCGCTGGCGATATTACTCCTAGCAATTTAGTTAATCCAATCATACTTCTCTCCTATTCTATAAACCTTTTTCGAATTTTCTCAAGTGTTGCTATCTCTATCCCAGATGATATTAAATAATTCTCAACCGATTTAAAATTCGATTTAATATAATTAAAAGCATTTTTCAAATAATCAGGATTTGAACACATAATTTCCTTTGGTAATTTTAATAAAGATACATCAATATTGGGATCTGACTGATTATATGTGTATGTAACCTCATAATTACTCACTATATCTGCTTCCTCTACCCCTGCTATAGCTAAAAGAATAGCTGCTACAACTCCTGTACGATCCTTCCCCACTGTACAGTGAAAGAGGATTCCGCCATCCTTTGCATCAGCTATAATTTCAAGAATATTCTTTATAAGCCCAGTTTCATTTTTTATAAGCCTTATATAAAAAGCACTTATAAAACCACATGGGTCCTCAGCTAAAACTTTTGTTACATCATCAACAGTACCAGCCATTAATGAGATATTATGATAATCCACCATATTTACGTTGGCAAAAGGATCAGGCTTACTTTTGACTTCATTTTCAGATCGCAAATCAATTACAGTTTTAACACCATAATTCTTCAAAAACTCAATGTCCTCGCCGTCAAGTTTTGATAAATCGTCTCCGCGCAAAAATGAGTTCCACTTTGTTACACCACACAATCTATCATTTGATTTACAAGCATATCCGCCTAAATCTCTTATATTAAAAGCATTCTTAACGGGCAATCTGACATAATGAACCTTTTCCATTATAAAATCTCCTTTTATAATAGTTTAATCCAAATCCCTCGTTTTTTCAATAATTTCTTTTAAAAGATCTTCCACACTGCGAGCCTTAGCATTAATTGTTATGTCAGCATATTTTTCATATAAATATTGTCTGCTGTCATATAACTCACTCAATGTTCTGTCTTCCTCTAGCAGTACTCCTCGCTCTTCCAAGCTTTCTATTCTCTCTTTTATGTAACAATATGGTACATAAATATACACGAAAACAGAATTTTTCTTTAAATGTTCCATTGCATTTTTTGAATATACTGCACTTCCCCCTGTTGCAATTACACTATTATCTGTGTCAATGCTCATGATTGTGTCTTTTTCCCTAGTTTTAAATTCATAAATTCCATCTTCGCTAATTATGTCTTTTAGCGATTTTCCGTACTTACTTTGCATGAGTATGTCAGTATCGACAAATCCTTTATTAAGGATTTTCGCCAAAAGCACCCCAATTGTACTCTTACCGCTTGCTGGCATACCTATTAAAACAACATTTTTACTCATCAAACATCCCCCTTAAATATATATATTACCTGTTATCTCTTAAGAGATAACAGGTAATTTAGCAAAACCAACTTTCAAATCTTCATCTGTCGGAATATAATCAGTCATTGTACCATTTAGGAATGAAGAATATGCATTCATATCAAAATATCCTGTGCCTGTAAGTCCAAATAAAATGGTCTTAGCTTCCCCTGTCTCTTTACACTTCAATGCTTCTTCCATTGCAACATGAATGGCATGTGAAGATTCTGGTGCAGGCAATATTGATTCATATTTTGAAAAAATCTGTGCTGATTCAAATACTCTTGTCTGCTCTACAGCTCTTGCCTCATCAATATACTTATCATGGTAAAGCTTGGAAATTATAGGTGACATTCCATGATAACGCAACCCTCCTGCATGGTTTGCAGATGGCATAAACTGACTTCCCAAAGTGTACATTTTTGCAAGTGGTGTAACATTTCCTGTATCACAGAAATCATATGCATATACTCCTCTTGTCAATGTTGGACATGATGCAGGTTCAACAGCAATAAAATATGGATTTGCTTTTCCATTTAATTTATCACCCATAAATGGTGCAATCAATCCACCTAAATTAGAACCTCCTCCTGCACAACCTATTATCATGTCAGGATATCCTCCAAGTTTCTCAAATGCTTTGTGTGTTTCAAGCCCTATAACTGACTGGTGAAGCAGAACTTGATCCATTACAGAACCGAGTACATATTTACAATTCGGGGTTTTTACTGCCGCTTCTACAGCTTCTGAAATAGCACAACCTAAGCTTCCCCCTGTATTCGGGTTATTCTTTAATATCATTCTTCCTGCCTCTGTTGTTTCAGAAGGACTAGCAATAATTTTTGATCCAAATGTTTCAATAACAGCTTTTCTAAATGGTTTTTGTTCACTTGAAACCTTTACCATATAAACCGTTAAATCAAGTTCATAATATGCACATGCCATTGAGAGTGCTGTACCCCATTGACCTGCTCCTGTTTCAGTTGTAAGGGTCGTAATACCCTGTTTCTTTGCATAATATGCCTGCGCGGCAGCAGAATTCAGTTTGTGGCTTCCAGAAGTATTGTTACCTTCAAATTTATAGTAAATCTTTGCTGGTGTTCCAAGCGCTTTTTCCAAGTTATATGCTCTAATCAAAGGTGATGGTCTGAATATTTTATAATACTCTTGTATCTCCTCCGGTATATCAATATATCTTGTTTCACCATCAAGCTCTTGTTTTGCCAATTCTTCACAAAATATTGGAGTTAATCCTTCTAGGGTAACCGGTTTAAAATCCTGAGGACTTATATACGGGTCATGTTGCTCTTTCATATCTGCTTTTACATTATACCAAGCTTTTGGTAATTCCTGTTCTGTAAGATATGTTCTGTACGGTACTTTGCTCATAATTAAAATCTCCTTTTCTAACAAATTTTTGTGTTGGCAAAACATTTTTATTATATCAAAAAAACTCTTGCCTCTATATTCTTTATAGGGACAAGAGCATAAATTCACATTTACATTCCTGCGGTGCCACCCAAATTGGTCTGTCCATCAACAAACCCACTCTTTTAGGTTTCGTACTCCACGACCCATTCACTTAAGTTCCTGTTACTGCAATCTCACCATCTGCAATTCTCTTTGAAACTGATTTCTCAACCTACTTGTTCGCTTCATTGTCCGAAAAAATATTTAATTGATTTATATTATATGCATTTTATTTTGTATTGTCAATACATTTTTCAAAAAATTTTCATTGTGATAATATATTCCGTTTTATTTTAATTTATATTCCATTATTATACAAACGTTGCTGAGGTATTGACTTATTTTTTGTTTTGTGGGATATTTAATAGTGATTTAAGGGAGGCTAGAATATGAAAAAACTACTCGTCATATTATTTGTAATAATTATTATTTTCGCATTTTGTGCTTGTAACCAAAGCTCTCAAACTTTAGAGGATTCTGCTATACCAACTTTAATTGCATCTAAAAATCCAAACTCATCACCCAAGGCGGAGTCAGAAATTCCTATAAATACTAAAGATTCTGCTACAACTCCTAAACCTACCAACTCACCACCAGAAACAACCCCTGTCCCACCAGAATCACCAAAGACTTCAATTTCGAAAACAGCGGGAAATACCCCTCCAAAAACTACAGCGACAAAAACGCCAACACCAACAAAAACACCTACGCCAACAAAAGCACCTACGCCAACTCCTACAAAGACTCCAACTCAAACTCCTACAAAAGCACCTACACCAACAAAAGTAACTCCAACAATCATTCAACCGAGTGCACAGGAAAAAGAGTTTATCAATGAAGTTGTACGTCTTACAAATATAGAGAGAAAAAAAGCTGGTCTTTCTGAATTGAAATCAAACTATACTGAATTGAATAATGCTGCACAATTACGTGCAACTGAAATTGTTGAGAAATGGTCTCACGAACGACCAAATGGCACCGATTGCTTTACCGCTTTTGCTGAATATGGTGTGGTATACCGCCGTGCAGGAGAGAATATTGCAAAGGGTCAAGTAACTCCTGAACAGGCAGTTACTGATTGGATGAATTCCTCTTCTCATAAAGAAAATATTATGGGTAATTTTTCCCACATAGCAATAGGTTGTTATAAATCCGGTGACATATATTATTGGTCACAACTATTTACATTGGAAAGATAGATTTAATTTTAAAACAGGAGATGTTTAAAAAATCATCTCCTGTTTTTTTATGCCATTTTTTAATTGATTTGTTTTAATGTTAAACTAGCTGTTGTTCCAACACCTAATATTGCATTAACCGCAAATAATGATGAAAGTACCATATCAATTTCATCACCAGCAGTCAATGCAACAATCACACTTTCACTGTATATTGTTCCAATAGCTGTTGTAAGCAATCTTGTCAATATAGTTGCAGGTATAATTGTTCCATTTCTTCTTACTGCCAAAGTCAATGCTACTCCCAAAGAAACTGACACATTTACACTATAATTAATTTCATAAATACCTGTGTTTTCTATAATCATAGTATTCAAACCTGTATAGGTTACATTCGACGCCGGCATTACATCACTCATTGCAATCTGGCTTGGTGTTAAAATTCCCAAATTTATAACCTGTGGGGTGCTGTTATAGAGTCCTCCATAAGAAGTAATACTATTTGTACCTGTTGCACCAGTTGGTCCTGTAATTCCTGTTGCCCCAGTCGGTCCGGTCGCCCCTGTTGAGCCAGTCATGCCCGTAGCTCCCGTTGCACCTGTTGAGCCTGCTATACCAGTAGCACCCGT
>JGI994J12354_10004259_pt1 | contig 12956 bp, 12 predicted proteins | sample IntmicLarv3ML3BL_FD_12354 | JGI IMG/M metagenome (IMG submission 12354)
TAATGCCCAGCAGGCTTCTGATGGTTTTATCGGCGGCCTTCACCGCCCGCTCGGCCTGCAACCCAAGCCCATGCAAGGACGAGGGGTTGCCGTAGCAATGCTCCATCGCCTCATTCATGGCCGCCCGCACCGCTTGCGACAAAGGCGTGGTGGCCGCGTTATCAAAGTATGTCATCGTGATCTCCTCACACCCGTCGGTCTATAATTTCCTTCATTTCATCGGCAATCTGCGCCGCCGTTTTCCGATCGGTATGGATAACGTGATCCCCCGGATAAGGCGTCATCCGCAGCCAGTCAAAAGACACCTCACCATCATCGCCCCGGCTTGTGTGCCGTTTTGCCAGCGTTTCCTCGGAACAAGTCAGCGTGAACGCAACAATCTCGTAATCCTTCGCCATAATGTCCCGCAATATCGCTTCCCTAATGGATTCGTACATCACCGCCACAGACGAAAATATAACATAATCAAAACGCGAGTTCAAATATGTTGATAAAACAAATGACATATTCTTGTCGCCGTTTCGCAAACGGGGATCCTCAATCGAAAACGGGTTCACGCACCACACCCAATCTCCGTCGCAGTGGGCGCTGTTTTCATATGACTCAAACAAGGCATTTGCCGCCGTCGTCTTGCCCACGCAGGGCGACCCGCTTATGATAATCAGCTTTGGTGCAGCCACCGCCGGATATCCCCTGTCAAGCTTCAAAATTTCCTTCGTGCCAAGCAGCTTGGCGCCCTCAAAATCAAAGCGGATGATATAAGGCAAACTGTACCAAATGCGCTTGAAACCGTCACAGCCAAAAGACGGGTTATAATGGTGCAAAATGGTGGACAATGCCGTGCCATGCGTGCCAACCACCAGCGTTTGCCCCTCATGGGCGGCCAATATTTCCGTCACCGCCGCCATATTACGCGCCTGCACGCTGCGCAGGCATTCGCCGCCTTCCTCATGCAAATCAAAATCTGCCCACCGCACCTCCAAAGAATCGCGGGCACCGGCACCTACCTTGCGCTCCCGCAAACGCTCGTCCACAGCGATTTCCATACCATGCTCGGCCGCGCAAAGCGAGATGGTATCATAGCTTCTTTCAAACGGGCTGGATATAAAGGCATCGACAGCCACACCGCGCAAAGCCTCTGCCACGGCCTCCCGATCCGATTTGCCTCGTGCAGTCAAAGGTCTGGTGCGGTCATCCTCCCACCTCGATTCAGGCTGGGCATGGCGCACAAAGTAAACGGTTGTCATGTCACCCTCCCTTTTATATATCCCAAGCAAACCCAATGGCCGCAAGCGCCGCCATCCCCGCGGTTTCGGTACGCAAAATACGTTTGCCAAGCGACACAGACGCAATGCCCGCCTGCGAAAGCGCCCCTATTTCCGACGGTTCAAACCCGCCTTCAGGGCCAATATATATGCCTATGCCTTCGGCACAGCCCGCCTGCCTGTTGGCATCCAGAAAACCCTTCAAGGCCTGCGTTTTCTCATTTTCATACGCCGCCGCACAGCAGCCCAATGCCTTGGCCGTGGTCATGCTTTGCCGCAACGTCACAGGCATTCCGATTTCGGGAATGCACCCACGTCCCGACTGTTTGGCGGCCGCCTCGGCGATTTTTTGCCACCGCTCTACTTTTGCGGCTTCCTTGCCCGAAAGGCGCACAACACACCGCTCCATCGCCACAGGCACGATGCTTGTCACGCCCAGCTCCACCGCTTTTTGGATGATAAATTCCATCTTGTCGGCCTTGGGTATGCCTTGGAACAGCACCAAAGGCGCAGGCGGCTCGGCTCGGTTCACCTCTATAGAGATAACCTCGCCAAACCCCTGCTTGTCCTGAAACCGAACCAAGCGGCACAAATAATCTGTGCCGCGTCCGTCACAGGCGGTAAACGCCTCGTCCGCACGCATACGAAGCACCCGCTCCGCGTGGGCGGCGTTTTCACCTGTCAGTATGATTATATCGCCCGTGGGCCGCTTATCAATAAAGAACCTCGGCATGACACTACCTCTTTTCGGCGACCAGACAAACCCACTCATCGCTTGTGTTTGTTTCCGGCACAATGAAACCATTGGCCGCAAGCGCCGCCGCCACATCGCCCGCGCGTTCCTTAATAATGCCCGAGGATATGAAGCGACCGTTCGGTTTGATCAAATCAGACACAATGGGTGCCAGCGCAATAATAACATCCGCCACGATATTGGCCGCCACTACATCGTATCGTTCCCCCGCAATACGGGCGCGCAGTGCCTCATCCGCCAAAAGGTTACCGGATAAAACGGTGTATTTGTCTTTGCCTATGCCGTTCATGGCAGCGTTTTCGTATGCTATGTCAACCGCGGACGGCTCAATATCCACCGCCAAAGCGGAACCCGCCCCCAGCATCAATGCCAATATGGAAAGGATGCCGCTGCCACATCCCACATCAAGCACCTTGTCACTTGCGCCGACAAACCGCTCCAGCGCCGCGATGCAAAGCCGGGTGCTTTGATGCAGCCCCGTGCCGAACACATGCCCGGGGTTGATGGTAAACACCAACTCATCGCCCTCGGCTTCATAATCCTCCCATGTCGGACGAATCACAATGCGCTTGCCCACCCGAAACGGTTTATAGTATTTCTTCCAATTCTCAAGCCAGTCCTCGTCATTGACCATGTCCACGCTAAGAATCAAACCGCCCACAACGGCGGCGTCCTCGTTCTCCCGCAAATTATGCAAAGCTGCGCGAACGGCGGCCATGGTTTCCGCGCCCGCCGCATCCGCCGTGACATAAAACTTAATGCGGGCGCCGCCCTTCTCGGATTGCAAAAGAGTTTCGTCGGCATAGTCCCATTGATCCTTGCTATTCTCCAGATGCAGACGCATTTCGTAATCGTCCTCCACCTGCAAACCCGCAATCCCCACTTCCATAAGGGCGGCAGTCACGATTTCCACACCATCGGAGTTGGTTTCGATAACGGCTTCCGTCCACTCCATTATTTCTCCTCCTTTGTATCAAGCAAGGTGGTACACAACCATCCCGCAACGATAAACACCGCAATCCAAAGGACAGCCGCGGCCCAACCGCCCGCGCCTGTGATGCCCTCCAAGTTCGGCCAAATGCCGCTTGCGAACAAAGACACCGCCGCACCCGACACCAGGCCCAGCACTCCGCAGTACACCTTCGCTTCAAACCGCTTCAAAAGCCAAGTGATCGCCTTGGCCACAAGCGCCAAACCCACAAGTGCCCCCAAAAGAAACGGTAGAACAACAAGAATATTTGCAAAAAGCGTTCCCGCTTCCTCCATCCGCCCGGCCATAAGGGCGCGCAGAAAATCGCCCGCGCAGGACACCGCGCGGTAAATGGTTTCGTATTTGCCGATCAGCATAAGCATCACACTGCCTGACACGCCTGGGATCATCATTAAAGCGCAAATGGCCGCCCCGGACAAAAAGAGGTCGAAAAACGCACCCACGCCTGTAATCGATGTGATTTGGACGGCGGTATCAGCAGTGTCGGTCAGCGACCCCACAAGGATGATGGCCGCAAAAGACGCAACCGCGATAATCGCGCCCTGCCACGTAAAGGCTTCCTTTTGTATCTTTTTCAATACAAGCGGCAAACTGCCCAACACCAAACCCACAAAAAAGGCATAGGATTGCAAGCGAAAGGTCTCGCATAAATACAGCACAATTTTGGTAGAAGCCAAAATACCAACCACACAGCCCAAAGCAACCGGAACAAGGAACAAAGCCGATCTTTTCATGTCCTTACGAAAATCGCTGACGGCATGCAAAATTTTGTCATACAGCCCGACTACCACGGCAAATATGCTTCCGCTAAGGCCGGGAATCACAAGGGCAATACCTATCAATATACCTTTGATGCCGTTTATAAGGCTTATCATATGGTCAGTCCTTTCAGTTTAGGGATGCCCCTTCTTATGCATAGAACGCGCGAAACGCGCCAATGCTATTTTCGTTGTCAGCCACCGCCGCCGTTTCGCGGATGCTGTGCATGGCAAGCACCGGCGCACCCACATCAACCGTGCGCACAGAAAGCTGTGCGGCCAGCGTGTTTCCGATGGTCGAGCCGCCCGCAATATCCGAACGGTTTACATAACCCTGCACGGGGACATTTGCCTGTCGGCAAGCGTCGGTAAATATGGCGGCGCTTTGCCCATCGGTGGCGTATTTTTGGTTGATGGAGTATTTAACGACCATGCCGCCGCCTAAAACCGGGCGCAGCGTAGGGTCGTGCTTGTCGCTGTAATTGGGATGTACGGCCTGCGCCAAATCGGCCGAAACCGCAAACGACCGTGCCGCCATGCGGGCGTAATCCGCCGGTTCGCCGCCTGTAGCGCATATAATGCGCTCCAAGCTGTCCCTAATAAAGGCGGAGTCTGCGCCCGCCAAGGTATGGTTACCCACTTCCTCGTGATCCACACACAAAAGCATGTTTGTGTGTGCGGCTTGCCCGGTTTGGCAAAGCGCCGCAAGCCCCGTATGCACCATCCACAAATCGTCCAGCCGCGAGGCGGAAACAAACTCGTCATGTATGCCCATCACACGGCCCTTTTCGTATTCGTACAGATACAGGTCAAAATCTAATATCTCCTCGGCCGCAAGCCCTGTTTCTTTAGCAATCAACTCTTGCAGATAGTTGTCTTTTTCCAAGGCTCGGTCAACAAAACCCGCCAAAGGCAGTGTGTCCTTTTGCGGATTGTATTTGTAGCCTGTGTTCAGTTCTTCATTCAAATGAATGGCCAAATTGGGAATCACAAGCACAGGTTTGTCTATAGCAAGCAATATGACGCGGGGGTTAAAAACATGACTCCCGCGGGCAATCACGCGCCCGGCAACCGCCAAGGGGCGGTCAAACCATGTGCTTAATATCGGGCCGCCATACACGGCGGTGTTCAGCTTCAGATACGCGCCATCCGCCCGCATCTCAGGGCATGGCTTGATTTTGAAACACGGTGAATCGGTGTGGGCGGCCACCATACGCATTCCCGATTCGACCGGGTTTTCGGTGCCCATATGAAACGCAAGAAATGCAGAGCCGTTCTTGGTAACAAAGTATTTGCCGCCCGGTACAATATCCCATTTATCCTCCTCGAAAAGCTCGGCAAAACCCGCCTCCACAAGGCGGGCGCGGGCATTTGCCACAGCGTGAAACGCCGTAGGGCTTTGGTTTATGTAGGTAAGCAGATCTTGTATATCCGTCATAATTTGGATTATCCTCCCTTATGCGTGGCGGCATTTTTCAGCTAAACACGAGTAAACTGTCACTCATTTATTAACATTCCCTACCCGGCCAAAACCGCGCGGCCCTTCTCAATCCGTTCCCACACCCCGTCCATAGCGGAATGATGCACCGCGCACAATCGCTCGACTCCTACTTCTTTCCCTTCCCAAAGAACCCGCGCTTGCCCTCCTTGCCGGATTCGGCGCTCTCGCCCATTTCATCGGCGTATTGCCGCAGGGCGTCTTTTTGCTTCTCGTTCATTTGGGTGGGCACCACCACATTCAAGCGCACCTGCAAATCGCCCACCACACGCGGGTTGTTCACATTTGGCACGCCCTTGCCTCGCAAAGTGATGGTTGTTCCCGTTTGAGTGCCCGCCTTTAGGGTGTGCTTTTCATCGCCGTACACCGTGGGGATAGTAATTTCATCGCCAAGCGCCGCTTGGGCAAAGCGGATATCCATGTCCATATGCAAATGGTTGCCATTGCGCTTAAACAGCTTATGCGGTTTCACATACACCTTGACATACAAGTCGCCCTTGCCGCCACCGCGCTCACCCGCCTCGCCCTTGCCCCGAAAAGGTATGGCCTGGCCGTTGTCGATACCCTTGGGCACCGTAATAACGATCTTCTTTGTCTTGCGCACCACGCCGCGCCCCGCACATTTGTCGCAAGGGTCTTTGATAATCTTCCCCTCGCCGCGGCAGATAGAGCACGCGCGAACGTTTACCATGGTACCGAACATCGTCTGCTGCTGGAAACGCTCCTGCCCTGACCCGCCGCAATGGCGGCAGTTTTCCGCCACCGAGCCGGGCTTTGCACCGGAACCCGCGCAAACCTCACAGTGGTCGTTGAGGGTAAGGCTGATTTCGCGGTCGGTGCCAAACACGGCATCCTCGAAATCAAGCTGCACATTCACTTGCACGTCAGAGCCGCCTTTCGGCCCCGTCTGCCGCGAACGCCCGGAGCCGCCGCCACCGAAAAAGTCGCCGAACACACTGCCGAATATGTCATTCATATCAAAATCCATATTCATGCCCGAAAACCCGCCGCCGCCCGCCGTGCCGTCAAACGCGGCATGGCCGTATTGGTCATATGCGGCGCGCTTTTGCTCGTCGCTGAGCACGCTGTAGGCCTCGTTGACCTCCTTGAACTTTTCCTCGGCGGTTTTGTCGCCGGGGTTTGCGTCCGGATGGTATTTTTTCGCCATTTGGCGGTATGCCCGCTTTAACTCCGCATCGGTCGCGCCCTTTTGCGTGCCGAGCATTTCGTAATAGTCTTGTTTAGCCATTGATTATCCCCACCATTTTGTCTTAATATATAAATATATCGTATATTGCAATCGTATGTCAAGTATGGATAGGGCGGCTTTGTTACCCGCCCTCGTATTGCGCGTTGCTGTATATCTTATTGGAAAAATCGTATCGCTCTATATAAAAACTCATTTTCGTACACCCCACTTTACACAAAGAGGGAACGCACTTCAAAACCGCGCTTCGTTTTTCAACAATGTACATCATTTGTAACCGGAAAGAAAATGCTCCGCACACAATGAAACATTGGGATTCTTCCTAAAAAATATCTGTTTGTTCTTCCAATTGCGGCAAGTGCAGCACCCCTGTAGGGCGCCCTATCTATCACAAAACCGATTGCTTCCCGCGAAACGAACAACAGGGGCTGTCATATTTCAAACAGCCCCATCGCACGCTTTGTCTTACACTTCTTTATAACCGCCATTCACGGTATCATCCTCCGCCCCACCCTCAGGCATAGGCTCGCCTTCCTGCGGTGCGGCCTGCTGATACAGTTTGGTGGAAATTTCCTGCACCACCGTCATCAGCTCCGCCGTGGCAGCGGTAAGGGTTTCCGCATCTGCCTCAGTCATTGTTTCCGCATCCATAGTATCGTTCACCGTCTTAAGCTTGCCCAGTTCTGAATCCAGTCTGGCCTTATCCTCATCGGTAAGCTTATCGTCCAATTCCTTAATCATCTTCTCCGTTTGGAACACGGTGGAATCCGCCTCGTTCTTTGCATCGATGATCTCCTTGCGCTTCTTGTCCGCCTCGGCAAACTGCTCCGCCTCTTTAACGGCACGGTCAATCTCATCGTCCGACAACTTCGTTTTCGAGGTGATGGTGATGTTCTGCTCTTTCCCCGTCCCTAAATCTTTCGCGGACACATGCACAATGCCGTTGGCATCGATATCGAAGGAAACCTCAATCTGCGGGATGCCGCGCGGGGCGGGCGCAATGCCGTCCAAGCGGAACTGCCCAAGGCTCTTGTTGTCTTTTACAAACTGGCGCTCACCCTGTACGACATTAATATCAACCGCCGTCTGGTTATCCGCCGCCGTGGAATACACCTGCTTTTTGTTGGCAGGGATGGTGGTGTTGCGCTCAATCATCTTTGTTGCCACGCCGCCCATCGTTTCAATACCCAAGGAAAGCGGCGTTACATCAAGCAAAAGCACACTGCCCGCGCCCACGTCACCCGCAAGCTTGCCGCCTTGGATAGACGCACCCACGGCCACACACTCATCCGGGTTGATGCCCTTAAAGGGATCCTTGCCTGTAATCTTCTTAACCGCTTCCTGCACCGCAGGCACACGGGTAGAGCCGCCCACCAGCAAAATCTTATCAAGCTCGTTTGCAGAAAGCCCTGCATCCTTCATGGAGTTACGCACGGGCACCATGGTTTCTTCCACAAGCGCGGAGATAAGCTCCTCAAACTTGGCACGCGTCAGCTTGACGTCCAAATGCTTCGGGCCGTCCTGGTTGGCCGTAATAAACGGGATATTGATGTTTGTGGTAGTGGCGCTGGACAGCTCAATCTTCGCCTTCTCGGCGGATTCTTTCAGCCGCTGCATAGCCATTTTATCCTGGCGCAGGTCAATCCCTTCCGCCTTCTTAAACTCGTCTGCCAAGTAGTCGATGACAAGCTGGTCAAAGTCGTCGCCGCCCAGGCTGTTGTTGCCTGCCGTTGCCAAAACCTCGATAACGCCGCCGCCGATTTCGATAATAGACACGTCAAACGTGCCGCCGCCCAGGTCATAGACCATGATCTTCTGCTCGCTCTCGTTATCCAAACCATACGCAAGCGCCGCCGCCGTCGGCTCGTTAATGATGCGCTTAACATCAAAGCCTGCGATTTTGCCCGCGTCAATGGTGGCCTGGCGCTGGTCGTCACTGAAATACGCCGGCACAGTGATAACCGCCTCCGTAACGCCCTCACCGAGGTAGCTCTCCGCGTCCGCTTTCAGCTTTTGTAAAATCATGGCCGAAATTTCCTGCGGGGAATAGTCTTTCCCTTCAATATTTGTTTTGTGCTTGGAGCCCATGTGCCGCTTAATCGAAATAACCGTGTTGGCCGGGTTCGTAATGGCCTGACGCTTTGCCGCATCACCCACCAAGCGCTCACCCGTTTTCGCAAAACCTACGATCGACGGGGTTGTGCGCGCGCCCTCCGCGTTTGCGATAACAACGGGCTTGCCGCCTTCCATAACCGCCACGCATGAATTTGTTGTTCCAAGGTCAATACCGATAATTTTCCCCATAATTCTACCTCCACATATAAATGTTGTTTTGTATGAATCGCGTTGTTCGAGGCCCTAGAAGAAACCTCTTTCGTGAACCTCACCGCTTTCAAAATCATCGTCGATGAGATAAATTGTATAGCTCTCCGTCGTAAAACGTAAAACACAATAGTCGGCTGTTTCAGGCCCTTCCCAGTACGCCTTGAACGGTTCCATCCAGTTGTCCTTTTTGCTTTCCGCATCCGTTAACACTTCAACTATGCCGACAAGGCTTATATGATACTGTCCCACATTGATACACACAAGCGCGGTTGCATTGGCAGGCACGTTTCACCGAGTTTCGTTCGGAACCGGGCACGAATGTGAGCCACTTGATGCCGTCCGCCTTCGCGATGGATATTGTCGTAATTATAGGATAGCCATTTTCACTCATTTGGGCAAGCGAAACGTATCCCCCCATGCCACCGCCAATGAAATTTGCTTTCGCATTGACAATTTCATTTGCCTTTGCGATTACAGCTTTGTTCATCTTCCTCATCCTTCCTTGTCAAAGGAAATTGGACTGAAAGCAATGATGTCAGTTTGCCACCTTCACCATGCTGTAGCGGATGACCTTCCCCTTATGGGCATATCCCTTCATCATCTCCTCCACAATCTCGCTTGCCCCGTACTGCTCATCCTCGACATGGGCAACAGCGGAGTGGCGGTTAGGGTCGAAAGGCTGCCCCACCGCGTCAATGGCCTCGATGCCCAAAGAATCAAGCATCCCCATCATTTGCTTGTATATCATATCAACGCCCTTAACAAAGGCATCCCCGGCATCATCAGCGGCCTTAAGCGCCCGCTCAAAATTGTCCATCGCAGGAAGTATCGCAAGCACAGCATCGCGCACCCCATCATCATACATAGATGCCTTTTCTTTGGCCGTGCGCTTGCGGAAATTGTCAAACTCCGCAACGGTGCGCTGCATTTTGTCAAGATTGTCGGCACACAGCGCCTTCAGGGCATCAATCTCAGCGGCAGTGGCATCCTCTGCTTGCGCGGCCTCTGCCTGTACGTTTTCTTCCATTACAGCTTCCACCGGCTGTTCCTTTGCTTTCTTTCCCGCATCCTTCTTCGCCAATTTGTATTCTCCTTTTATTGTTTTCTGTATAGAATGATTTTAACCGTCCCCAAAAGTTTCCATTACGCGATTGACATTGCGCACCAACCCGTTTAACACAGACAGCACCTGCGCATAATCCATACGGGTGGGGCCGATAATGCCGATGCTGCCCTTGGTTTGCCCGCCCATGTTATAGTGCGCCTTGATAATGCTGCAATCCTGCAAATGTATGATTTCATTTTCTGTGCCTATCACTATCTGCGCCGTGCCGTCGTCAGACGCGTTATCATGGAGTACCGACACAAGAGCAGCCTTTTCCTCCAACGCCTGAAATATACTCTTGGCCTTCTCTACATCGCTGAACTCCGGAAACGCAAGGAGGTTTCTCATGCCGCTGGTGTAAACGCGGACATCCTCGCCATTGCCCAAAGCTGACACCACCGCCTCCATCACCGATGGAATCATGGCGCGGTGTTCACCAAATTCCTGCTCCAGCTTGGCCAACACCGTGCTGTTCAGCATCTCCGTAGACATGCCCTGCAAATGCACATTTAGCGCCATAGACAAGCGGTTCAGCGTTTCATAATCCGGGGGTTTACCCACGCGGACAACCATGTTTTTGGCGGTCTTGGCATCGCTGACCACCATCACAATCACGGCAGATTCATCCAGCGGCACAAGCTGCACATGCTTGAGGCGGGTTTTGTTGGCCATCGGCTCGGAAACCACAGTGGTATATTGGGTAAGCATCGAGATGGCCTTGGCCGTTTCCCGCATCAGATACTCAATCTGGTTGATGTTGCGCAAAACCATCAAGCGCAGATATTCCTCCTGATCATCCGACAAAACTTCTTGCTTCATAAGGCTATCTACGTAGAGGCGATAACCCTTGTCTGAGGGCACGCGCCCCGCAGAGGCATGAGGCTGGATGATGAAGCCCATCTCCTCCAAATCCGACATCTCATTGCGGATGGTGGCGGAACTGATACCCATATCGTACTTCTTGGCAATGGTGCGGGAGCCTATGGGCTCGGCCGTGGCGATATAGTCATTTATAATGGCTTCCAATATTTTGGTCTTCCGCTCGTTTAAGTCCATGGCCGCACCCCGCTTCCCTTTAGTTTTATTAGCACTCTCTTCCGTTGAGTGCTAATGCTATATATAAAATAACACTTGGCACACGAAATGTCAAGTGTTTTCTGTAAAAATCAGGGCCGGCACGTTACAGCACATCATCATAAAAAAATCGAAGCAGTTGGTTTGGCAGCGAACATCCGCTTCGCGCTCCTCAACAGACATCCATTTTTCAATGTCCTCATCATAAAGGCTAGCACTGGCACACAGATAATACAGCACATCCCAAAACTCTTCCTCTGTTGTGTCCTCAATAACATCACCCTCGGTATGGGGGGACTTGTGGTGCAAAGCACGCGCCAGTTCGCCCGATTCCTCCATAAATTTAAGAATATACCCAGTTTGTTATCGGGGTTAAAAGCCTTGCGCTTGACATACTTTGGGTACTGTCTGATTGTGATTTCGCCCTTCATATAACATATCCACTTTACCACTCTATAGTTTCCGTTTCCACCCAAGCCGGCCGAAACCCGCACCGTAAAGCAATCCCCCAAGACGGCAAATTCGACAGGCTCGTGCCGTAATACGGGATTTTGCCCCGCGCCTCGATTTCTTTGCGCAAAAGTGCCACAAGTCCCGTCCCAATCCCCTGCCCCCGATACTCAGAATTTACATCTATCCTGATTTGCCAAAGCACTTCGGTATCGGCCGACGCCCCGGCCATGCCGATAATTTCCCCGCCATCACACGCCGCCACAGCCAGCATATCCGGGCGCAGGCAATCAAATGACGCACCCAAGGCATTCGGAAAACACACATTTTCATAAAACGGCTGCAATTCCGCACGCTCAAACCACCGCACAGGAAACGCCATACAGCTTGAGGCAGCTTCCTCCGCAGGCAAAAACATATGATGCGTCTGAAACAACCGCTTGCCGTATTCGTTCACAATACGCTCAACTTCCATGAGGTTATTGTGTTCAAAAAGCCAATGCCCCTCCTTGCCTGCGCTAAAACGCCGTAGCGCATCATGCACCCGCAAATCAGCGGATATAACCGCATTGCCGCCCATAGTTACCATTTTCAGAAAAAAAGGTGCGTCGTGAAACTTGCGCCTCTCCTCGCAGCAGACAGGTGCGGTAATAATGTTTTCCGCTCTACTGAAATCATCGGGGCGGCAATTATTTTCAATGGCAAGTTGACGACGTATGATTTCCTGCATATCCAACAAATCTCCCCTTATTCCCTTCGCATAACCACCGACTGGAAATCCACATTGCGGCCAACATCAAACTGCGCAAAGTCAAGAATTGTAAATCGTTTGCACAAAACATCCTGCAAATGCACCTCCGTGTAATAAGAAAAAAACGCGGCACCTCCGCTATGTCATTCACATATTCCGTATCGGAATCAACACCCCCGTACACACCCATATAAAAAAGTCCGCCGGGATTCAAAACGGCGTGTATACCCTGCAAAACCTGCGCCAGCTCCGGCTTCGGAACATGCAGCAGGCTGTTCATAGCCCACACAGCATCAAAGCGGCCCTCAAAATCGGCCAAGCTGTAATAATCCGCTTCATACGCATCTATCGACTTTCCTTTGCAAATGCGCACCATCTCCGGCGACAAATCAATCGCTTTAACCACAAACCCGCAGGATTGAAAAAACAGACTGTCATCGCCCGCACCCGCACCCAATTCAAGAAGCGTTCGCTTGCCTTCCCTTTGCATAAGGGTGCAAAACGCCTCGCGGCACTCCCGCTTCCATGGATCTTTGCCGGCGGCAGCGCGATGCTCGGCCTCTCGGTCATAGTAAGCGCGAAGATTGTCCTTGATTATATTCGTATCCAAAAAAGCCCCACTCCCCACAACAGGTATCATCTGCACAGGTAACCAAATCTTTTGCATGGAGCGCAGCGGAATGCGGCGCATTCTGACTCACCCCAAACGGCATCTAACTCTCGCAAAGCCTTATCGGGGGTGATGGCAGAATGCGCCCTCCCCCGCCGCTTGCCCATA
>JGI994J12354_10004260_pt1 | contig 12954 bp, 10 predicted proteins | sample IntmicLarv3ML3BL_FD_12354 | JGI IMG/M metagenome (IMG submission 12354)
TCGCCATCATCATCGGCGCAGGCACGCTGAAGCAGCGACGCGATGCGCCGCATCAGCAGCGACTGGAGGCGTTGGAGGCTTGGCGGCGCGAGGTAGACGAAAAGCTGGATCGCGACAACAAGAAGATCAAGAGCTTCGAAGACGAGTTCGAAAAGAACGACGAGTTCCAGCGCGTGGCGCTCAAGGCGCTCAAGGGATTAGTGGAGGCCGTCACCAAGAGCGGCGGCGAGGCCGAGGCCATGAACATCAGTCGGGAGATTGACGAATTTTTGATTAAGCGGTAGGGAGGCGAAGCCCATGAGCAACGGGCCGCGCTGGGTATGGCGCAGGACCGAACCGAAGCCTCGACGCTTTGAATTTAGCAAGATCATCCTCTCGCTGGTTATGCTGACCTATTTCGTGGGCGTTACCATCGGGGCCATCGTGGTGCTTACCGTTGCGCCGGACATGCTGGGCGAATACCTGGCCTTCGTCGGTGCGCCGACCGCCGTCGCCATTGGCTTCTACGCATGGAAGGCCCGGGCGGAAAACTCGATAAAACTCGGGCTCAAACACAAGGAGGAATCGGAAGATGATTGACATTACCGAAATTATTGTCGCGGTGATCGGCTTGCTGGCAACTGTGCTGACGGCCATCGCGGTCCCGTGGCTGCACGGAAAGCTGGGCGAGCAGCGCTGGAACACGCTGTGCGAAGCTGCCGAAGTTGCGGTGTACGCGGCAGAACAGCTGGGGATGACGGAGATCGTCGTTGACAAGTTGGATTACGCAACTGCTCAGGTTACGAAGACGCTGCACGCGCGCGGCATCCGGTACGACGATGTTACCGTCCGAAACGCCATCGAGGCGGCAGTGCGGCGGATGAAGGACGGCGTTGACGGGTAGCCAGCAACACAGGTAACAGCCCCCGAGCCAATGTGGTTCGGGGGCTGTTTTTGTTTAAAATGCAGCTATGCGACGACTTAGAAAAGTTCAAAAAGCGACAAGAAGGTGTTTACATAATCGAAAAAAAGATGTAATATAGACTACAAGGAAAAACGTAGCCTATATTACACAGAAACTGGTGGTTTGTCAATGGAATTTCAACTTGAAGTGCTAAGTCGAGAGGTTCCCGGTTTTTTCCACACGCTGACGAACGCAATTAGTGCAGCGTATAATGCCGCATATGCTCAGATGCCGCCCCCTATGCACAGAGACCAGTTGTGTCAAAGGCGTTTTTATGGGTATATCCTACCAACCGTGGACTATGAGATAAGGCGCGCTTTTGATAACGCGTCCTTCCGCGGCATCAAGGTTATCAATGCTGAAAACGCCAACAGGTCGGCTCCACATTTGGAGATACACACTCCGTGGTGTATTTTCGTTATTTCAAAAGTGAGACGCCATCGAGACGTTCCGCGTAAGGCAAATTATCGTCAGAAGTATGTGGATCAGATGTTCATCCCTGAGGTGTTTCCAGACATGGAGGTGTACTCTGATGGTTGCCGGCCGCTGTATGTCGTTACCCACGCATCCGCGTCGCCTGACTTCGAGCTAAAGCATGTTGGCATTGGTCGGCTAACAGCCACCCAGGAGGCATGGTCGTTTTTCTGCGGAATAGATGCTCTATGTTCTTGGGATGCGTTGAGTGAGACGGTCTCGAAGACTGTGGCACCAGAGGTGCGGCAGGAAATTGTTGAGAAAAGCAGAAGAGTACAGATTAAAAAAGCATAACGTGGAAATGCACTAAGAGAGAGAGGGAGACGTGTAATGGTCAACCCAATCTATCGCCTTTGTGAAGCGCGTGAGCTGAGAGGCTATTCTGTGGCAGAATTAGCCGAGAAATTAGGAGTGACCCGACAGGTAGTATATAAATATGAGGGGGGGATGCAACGACCGAGCAATGAAACGATGGATCGCATAATTGAAATCCTTGACTTCCCTCTGTCATTCTTTTCTTCCCCTCACATGGGTGTGCAGATAGGGGATCGTCCGGTTTTTTTTCGCAATATGAAAACAAACATTGAAAAAAACCGTAAAATGGCAAAGCGCTGGCTTCAGCTCTTGGTTGATCGAGTGGCTGAATACGAGCGCGAACTAGAGATACAGAAGGCAGACCTTCCGCCTGTGGATATTGACGATTTTCAGGCGATCGATATGGAAGACGTTGATGCACTGGCAGAAAAAACGCGAAGGTACTGGGGTCTCGGCGATGGTCCTATTAGCGACCTTACTTTGCTTATGGAGAATAACGGGATCGTTATAGCGCATAAGGATTTGGAGACCGATAAACTCGACGCCTGCTCGTTAATTGCCAATGGCAGGCCTTGCGTGCTTGTTAACACGAACAAGCAAACGGGGGCGCGCGTACTGAGCGATTTGGCGCACGAACTAGGTCACCTCATAATGCATCAGAATGTAGAAGAACATGATATTGCAAACGCTGCTACGTTGGATCTGATTGAAAGGCAAGCGTGGCGGTTTGCTGGTTCGTTCTTAATGCCGCCAGCTTCGTTTACAAACGAACTTGGTTATCCTAGCATCAGCAAGTACGTGCTGCTAAAGAAACGGTGGAGGACATCGATCGCTTCAATGATAATGCACTCTTACGATCTGTGCGTCATCACGGAGGAGCGGAAGCAGTATTTTTTCAGGGAGCTATCACGTAACAACATGCGAAAAAACGAGCCTTTTGATGATGTGTTACGCATAGAAAAAAGCAGCTTGTTGTTCGAATGCGAACAAGAAATTATGAGAGCCGGTCTTCGCAATAAAGATGAACTTTTACAGGCATCCGGATTGAACGCGACCGACTATTGCTCACTCATTTCGGCCCCTGAGGACTACTACAGGCCCCAGCCTAGGCACCCAAAGCTCCGCCTGGTTGGAAGCAATCAGGGAAAACAAAGCAATGTTTCACGTAGCTAGGTCAAAGTTCTATGCTGCCGTAATTACTTTGCGTTCGAAAAAAGAACCGCCGTAGTATTGGTTGCGGTATTTTTTGAGCCTATCGATAGAACACAAGCAGAGACAGTACATTTAATATGTATAGTGGAGGTTCTCACTAGAAGTACTTTGGCGAGGAGGGGAATACTCAACGCTAATGCTTATGATATCATCCGGCAACTTTCGGGCAACTTTTAGTTTTCTATCTCATTCCCTTCCGTGCAGAAAAGCCCCTATTTTAGGCGTTTTTTCAAGAAGGGAAATGTGCAAAAAGGCTATTCATTTTGAATGGGGTTCAAGAGGCCGGAAGTTCGAATCTTCTCACCCAGACCAACAAAAACCCTGTAGGCGTATGGCTTACAGGGTTTTTGGTTTTCACAAGCTGCTTCAGTTAAAAAAGAACCGGTACGCCGTGCCCATATGATCGCGCGCGCCGATGGCAATGGATTTGTCATCGGGCGCAAAGGCAACGGTGCAGGGTTCGTAGCTATAGCCGCCTTCCTTGTTGAAATCATAGGCAAGGATATAGCCATGCAGCGTAATGCCCGTATCGACGCCGAAGGAAAAGACCATGCCGAAGCCCTGCGGATCGCTGGCTACGCCGTAGGCTGCCGTTCCTGTGCTGTTGGCTGCGATGGCGAGAACGGGTTCGCCGGCGGTTACCGCGCCGAGCGAGAAAACCTGATTGCCATCCACGATGGCCAGCATGCCATCGAGCGTGCCGACCAGGAATTTTCCGCCTGCCAAGGGGCAGTGAGCGCTGGCAACGGCCAGAAAATCGCGGCCGGCATGCTTGGGCAGCTTGACATGCGAAAATTTCCTGGCGATGGCGTTCGCATCCGGCGCGGCGTACGGATAATTTTCCTCTTTTTGAATGATTTTGCCGTCCTTTATCGTCACGCGTGTATAGCTGCCGGGTTTCCCGCACACGGCGAGCATGTTTCCATCATGGTTAAACGAAACGTTGACGACCGACGAGTGGCCGCGTCCCAGTTCCATCCACAGCGGCGTAATCTCGCAGCGCGGGGTCCAGAAGGAAGGCCGGTTTTCCGATACAAAGCGGTTGTACTCGATTTCGTTCTTTCTGCACTGATAGTAATCCTCGGCATCGGTGAAAAGATCGCCTTCATACATGGCATCCCCGTCGATCATCCCGATATAGACGATGGGATCGTTGCAGACAAGGCGGGGATTCTTGTAACCTTGCCGAACGGCTTCCAGCTCAACCTTGATGATGCCGGGCGGATCGTAGGCATGGTTTGAGGTGACGGCATAGAGCGTATCGTTGCGCACAAAGGCCTCGCAGGAAGAGCACACCGAGTGCTCGCGGGTGCCCAGCGCGCCCATGTTGATGACTTTCGGGTTCTCCTGATTGAGATCCAACATGCAAAGGTAGCGCATCGCGTACAGGCTGTCATCCGAGCCCGTGCGCTTGGATACCGTGTACCACAGCGCGCCGCGGTCATCGAATCCGCCGCCGCCAAAGGCGTAGTTCCAGCCTTCGAGATCGAAGTCTTCGGGCAAATTGCGGTATTGCCGCACGACCTTCTGCGCTTGATAATCGTAAACAAATATATTCGGGCAGTTGTGGGCAAACATATACAGCCGGCCATCGGGCCCGTCCATCGCCTGCGGCATCATCATGCTGTTGGGCGTAAAGCGAAAGCCCATGTCCTCGATCTGCTGCGTGCCGGTGTTGATGCGAAACAGGCATCCGTTGCGCGTCGTGGAATAGATATGGCCATCCCGGCCCATCTTGAGGTAAAACGATCCCTGCCCGGTGATCTGGCCGTAATCGGTGAGATGCCGGTTATCCAAATCCAGCCGGTACGTGTGTCCGCGCAAGTAGGTATGAAAGTACAATGCGTTGCGGGCGGGATCATAGCATGCGCCGTAAATCGTATCGCGCTGCACCGGAATGCCAAGATCCTCGACTTTTTTCGTCGCAGGGTCGTAAATCAAAACGTTGGATCCTGTATACCCCTCCCAGGGATGGTTTAAATAGTGCAAGAACAGCCAGTGCCGATGGCCGGGCGCGGCGGCCGTGTTATGTGTTGCCATGATGATGCGGCCATCCGGCAAAAAATTAATGGAGGTATGAATCTTGCTGGCACGGATGTTCCGGTCGTAGGTAACGATGGCATCTTCCACCTTAAAGCAAAGCTCAAACTGTCCGGTATCCGGCAGGTATTCGTATAATTGCGCGTAGGCCGAATAGGCGTGTTCGGCGCAAAGCGCAAAGTAATGGCGGCCTTCGGGGCTGATGGCATAATCCCATATCGCGTTGTAAGGGCATTCCTTGGGAAAAAGCGAAAGCGTCACGCCATCCTGTGGAATGAGCTCATGCATCTTGACGTCTATTGGGCCAATCTTTTGCAGACTTTTCTTAAACGCCGTTTCTACCATATCGGCACCCCTTCATCTTCTTAAGCAGGCCGCCTTTGACTTCTCAAAGAGCGGCCCGCTTTTTACTTGCGCGAAACTGGCAAGGCGATTGCCGTTGTTATCAACCTTAGTGCAGCTTCATGTCGTTAAGGCCCAGATCCTTCGCCGTTGCATTGGCCTGTAGCCAAGCTTGCTGGCCCCATGTCCAGAATTCGTCGCCGCCCAGCGCCTTAACGTCGGCTTCCATTTGATCCCAGAGCTTTTCAAAACCGGCTTCGGTATCGGTATAGATAAGCTGCCAGTAGGTATCGACGACATACGAGGTAATGGCCGGCTTGATGCTGGCAAACTCCTCCGGAACCGGTGGCATAAACGAACAGGCGTAAGGCACGAAGTAGTTTCTGCTCTTGGCAATCATGTATTCGTTTTGGTTCGGGTATCCATAGAAGTCCGCCCACTCCTGCATGACCTTCGTGTCGTTCTTCTTTTTCACGATGTCATCAAAGTATTCCATGTTAAGCGGCACGCCATATGCATCGTGGAAGAAGGAGCCGGACAGGGTGAAGCGCTGCCCTGAGAAAGAATCCTGCCAGATGTACCCTTCGTCCATGACGTACTCGCCTCCGGCATCCAGCCAATCCCAATACTTTTGGGTTGGTGTGAACTTGCCGTCAACAACATCCCACTTATCGCCCTGTGGCCCGTTGTACAGTTCGAGAACCGCGTCCTGGTTCGAGAGAACCTCAATGAACCTTAGGCAGGCATCCACATCATTGGCCTTTGAGCTTACCGCTAAATATTGGCCCGCGGTATAGCCCAGAGGGCTTGCTTGGGCTTTAACGGCTTTGTTGTCACCATACATCAGGGGAACATACCCGTCAGGAGGATCACCATTGTTTCTCTCGGGGGTATTATAGCCGTTCACGTTGCCGCTGTTCATGTGCGCAACATATACGCCGGCCGCAAGCTTTTCATTGACGATATTGTAAGTCTGCGTAATGCAATCGGGGTCGATTAAGCCATTTCTGTAAAGGGCGTTATAGTACTTAAACATTCTGTAGGAGGGGCTCTCCCTGGAGGCGTTTTGCAAAATCTGGCCGGTTGTGCAGTCGACAACCATGTTGTTGGAGGCGACGCTGGAGTTTGTGTATCCAACCTGGCCAAAGCCGTCGCCGTTAAACTGGCTGCCGCCATCCCATTCGGGAAAATGGCCGATGGCGTAGGTTTTCCGGCCGTCCGCGGTCACCGGCTCGTAATCCTGCATGGCCTTCAAAATGGGTATGGTATCCTCAAGCGTGGCCGCTTCGGGACGACCGATGGCGGTATAGAGATCCCAGCGCACATAAAGGGGAGTACCCCATAAAACCGCATACGGGCCTTCCGGGTTGTTGGCGATGCCAAAGGTTAACGCATATAAGCCACCCGTGCCGGCGCTAAGGTTTTTTCTCGCGTATTCGATGCTCGCGCCGGCGTTCTTTTGCGTCTGCGGAAGCTGATCGATGTACGCATCGAGATTAAGCAGCATGCCTCCGGCAATGGCGATTTCCAGCTCTTCCAACGATCTTAGGCGTACAATGTCGGGTAGATTGCCCGAAGCCAGCAGCGCCTGGGTCTGTTCGGTGCTGGCCTGTACGGATTCTACCTTGACGTCTCCGTATTTTTCGAAGACGCGCGCACGCTGCTGCTCATACGGACCGGGAGGATAGGGCGACTCCTCGTAATAGGTTACGGTAGGAAGTTCTGCCGGTTTGGTGGCCTCAGGTGTGTTGGTAGCGGCCACCGAGGGGGCGGGGGAGTTCGAGTTCGATGCCGGGGGGGCGGATGTGTCGCTCGCAGGAGTGTTCGCGCTGCAAGCCGTGAACGTCCCCAAACAAAGCAACATTGCAACAAGTAATGCGATGAGCTTTCTCATCATTTCAGTTCCTTCCTTCCCATGGTTTTTATTTAACCCTTTATGGCGCCTATCATAATGCCCTTGACATAGTAGCGCTGGATAAAGGGATAAACGCACATGATGGGCAGCGTTACCACCACCGTGATGGTGAGCTGAACCGAGGTGGGCGTTAACAGGCGGGAAACATCGATCTGCCCTTGGCTTTCAAGGGCGATGATGGCCAGGTTTGAGGCCTGTTTGTAATACAGCTGCAAAAGATACTGCAGCGTATACAATTTGTAATCCTGAATATAGAGCAGCGTATCCTGAAACGCGTTCCATTGACCGACGCCGGCCAGCAGCGAGAGCGTGGCCAGGATGGGCGTAGAGAGCGGCAAAATGATCCGGGTAAAGCGCGCGAAGATGCCGGCCCCGTCGATTTCCGCCGCTTCTTCCAGATCGGAGGGAAGCGACTCGATATACGTTTTTACCAGCACCATGCTGTATACCGGGAAAAGGCTGGGGATGACATAAACCCAAAACGTATTTAACAAGCCGAGCATCCGGATGTTTAGATAATGGGGGATCATGCCGGCGCTGAAATACATCGTGATGATCATGAGGCGGTACCAGAACTTTTTATGAAGCATATCATCTTTGGTAAACAAATAACCCATATAAGCGGCGGTTAGCGGAGGGAAGAGCATGCCTAAGGCCGTTCTGGCCACCGAAACAACGGCGGCGGGCAGCAGGCGATCGAGTTTAAAGATTTTTGCGTAATTCTCAAGATGGAAGCCAATCGGATAAAGGAGAATGTTGCCGCGATCCACCAGATGATTCGCGCTGACCGTATTGATGACGATATAATAAAACGGGTAAAAACATATGAAAGCAAAAATCGTCATGAACACAATATTGAATACATTGAAGACGCGATCGCCCATCGACGTGTTGTCTTTAATCGTCGTTTTCATGATGACCTTATTCGCGTACGATCCGCCCGGGTGCGCGCCGGGGATCATACTCTCCTTTCCCAAACGAATTCCAAAGCGTCACGCTGACAACGAAAGGCACTGCCGGGGACCATGTTAGAATATGCTGGAACCCCGAACCTTTTTTGAAAACCAGTTGGCCGCGGCGAACAGCGTTACCGAAACCAGCGATTTCATAACGCCCACGGCGGTGGCATACGAAATCTGACCGCTGCCGATGCCCATGTTGTATACGTACAGGTCGAGCACCTGAATTTTCCCTTTATTCATGGCGTTTTGGAAAATATAGTACATATCCAGGCCGCTGGTTAGCGTGTTGCCTATGCTTAGCACCAGCAAAACAAAAAACGTGGGCAGCAGGGAGGGCAGCGTGATGTACCATATGCGCTGGGTTTTGCTCGCGCCGTCGATCATCGCCGCCTCAAAGAGCGCGGGATCGATGCCGGTGATGGCCGCCAGGTAGATGATGGCGTTCCAGCCGAGGCTTTTCCACATGGAAAGCAATTCCATCATCAGCCACACGTGCTTATCCGAGGCAAGAAAATTATAGGGCTCGGACAAGATCCCGACGCCGACCAGCGCCTTGTTGATGACGCCCTGGTTTACGCTGAACATGAAGAAGGCGACGGAATAAAGAATTACCCAGCTGATGAAGTTCGGCAGCGTTGTGACGGTTTGGATGAGCTTTCTATAGCGTGCGGAACGCAGCTCGTTGAGCATGATGGCGAAGAGCATGGGGAACGGACGCGTAAGCAAATTCAATCCGGCCATGGCAAAGGTATTGCGCAGAGAATTGAGCAGATCGCGCCGCATGACGGGATTGGTAAAGAGCCTTTTGAAATGATCGAAGCCAACATATTGGCTGTCTAAAAGCGGAATGCCCGGCTTATAATTAAAAAAAGCGTAGGACCAACCCCATAGCGGAAGATAACTGAACATAAAAACAAAAACGATACAGGGGAAAACCAACAGGAGCAACTTAAACGGTTTGGTCAGCACAAGCTTACCGTTTCGCCTAACGAAGTATTTACGCATATAAGCACTCCCTCGGACGTTTTTCACAAATTTCAATTCAAGAATACGGAGGGATTGTCGGCACGTCCACTGAAAAAATCGTATTTATATGCTCTTCCAATACAAAAAAACCGCATTTTGTTGGATCATCCGCAAGGCGTGTTATAATCTATCCATGTATAAGATGATGATCGTAGAAGATAATATCCTCACGCTGGATAATCTAAGCCGATGCTTGGATTGGCGAGAGCATGGCTTCGACACGGTCACATGCCTTCCCAGCAGCTTGGACGCATGGGACTTGGCGCAGAAGGTCAAGTACGATATCGTCATTTCGGATATTCGCATGCCGGATATGGATGGCATCGAGCTGCTTTCCAGAATCAGGCGTCTTTATCCGGATACGTGCTTTGTTTTGCTTACGGCTTTTCATGAGTTTGAATACGCAAAACGCGCCATCGAGCTGGGCGTGATGAGCTTTTTACTAAAGCCGGTGAACATTCACGAACTTAAGCGTACGATATCCCACGCCATCGATGTGATCGCCAATCAATCGGCGCAGGGATCGAGTACGCTCCGCGATCAGGTTTTGATGGAGTGGTTGTCGGGCGCGTGTGATCCATTCGATCTCTCGGAGCGCGCGGGCAAAGCGGGCATCAACCTCTATTTGAACAGCTATTGCGTCATCCTTGTGAAGCCCATTTACCACATTGGCGTGTTTGGGGAGTTAAACAACCGGCTTTTTGCTGAACTATCCAAGGAATACGACGTTTGGAATACGCAAACCCTTACCGAAGCCAGCGCCTTCGTTCTGGGCGGGCGCATCGATACCTTGCTTGCGCAAAAAATCGTCGGAAAGGTACTGGAAAAAAGCGAGTATGCCGGCCTGGCCATCGCCGCCATCGGCAGCGTAGCCAAGGATAGCGGCGCCGTTCACGCCAGCTATAATGCCGCGCTGGGCGTCATCAAGTCTTCGATGTTTTATAAGCCGGGCGATGTGATCGTCATCGCCGAAAAGGATGAAAATGTCTATATCCGGTATGAGAGCCAATGGCGGAGAGTTCTGGCCGAGGAAAACGATGCCGAGGCGCGTTCGCTATCCGCTGCGCTGCTTCATGATATCATAGAAGCGCATAAAAACGCGCCGTCGCTTCTTCGCCCACTGATGATCCAAACGCTTCTTGACATGGCACGGCATGTGGATCAGACGATGGTGGCTGCTTCCTGCGATCGGATTATGCAGGAAAAGCTGAAGCAAATGGACGCCTTAAAGACGCGTTATGAGCTGGAAAAAATGATAGGCGATTCGATCAACGAAATGCGTTATCTGCTGCAGAACCATAACATGCTCACATCCTGCCGGCCCATCGTTAAGCTGGCGGTAGACTACATCTACAAAAACTATGCGCATGCCATCTCCCTGTCGCGGTTCAGCGAAACATGCCATTCCAGCGCGGCCTACATCGGGCGGGTTTTCAAGGCGGATACCACGCTTTCGTTCAACGATTTTCTGAATAACGTGCGCATCAACTGCTCCAAAGAGCTTCTGATGAACACCAACATGCCCATTGCCGATATTGCCAAGAGCATTGGTTTCGATTCCGAAAGCTACTTTTACCGGTGCTTTAAGAAAATTAACGGCATATCGCCCGCTGCTTACCGCAAGTTCACGGAAGGATGATATCGCTGCCTTCCATGGCATCCACGTGTTCTTCAACGCTCATATTCCGAATGCGAATGCGCACGCATAGATCGCCTTCTGAATCCCGGGGATTCTCGATGATCAACCCGCAGCCCTCGCCATAGAAAAGAACGATCTGGTCTTTTAATATCGCCAAGCCGTGGCTGTCGGAATCATCGTCTGTTTCCGCCGATAGAAGCCGATGGATTTCCGCCATGCGATCGGGCGTTATTTTGTTTCCGTTGTTGGCGACGCCGAGTTCGATGAAACGGTCATCGACGGTTTTACTCCAAATTTCGATGCGGTTATCGGCGATTTGGGGATTGAAACCGTGGACGAAGTAGTTTTCCACCAGCGGCTGCAGCAGATTCCGAATGATACCGCAGGACAGCGTTTCGGTTTGTATATCAAACCTTACGGAGATCAGATCGGCGTACTGCGCGCTGAACAGCTTGATATACAGCATGCAGAAATCAATTTCCTCGCGTATGGTGACGAACACCTTGCCGCCAACCAGATTCCGAAAAATTCTCGATAACGCAACCACGAGCTGAGCCGTATCATAATCGTTGTTGTTATAGAGCTTTACGCGTATCATCTCAAGGCAATTGTATAAAAAATGAGGATTGAATTTGGATTGCAGCTCCATCATTTTTGCGGTTTTCTGCCTGAGCTGAAAGGTGCGGCGGTCAATCTCGTAAAGGTATATTTTCTTAATATACTCGCGGATTTGGGCCGTCATCTTGTTGATGGCTGTCGATATGGCGGCAAATTCATCGGGCGTAGCCTCAAAGGGTATCTGGTATTCCAGGTCTCGTTCGATTTCCGCAAGCCCGTTGTTGATGATTTTCACGCGCTTCCAGGTCATTTTTTTCGCCAACATATAAGCCAGGAGGGAAATGGCCAGAAAGAGGACGACCACCGCCACGATGAGGGGCGTGTTGGCGTTTGCCGCAAAGAACAGGGTTTTCCATGGAATTAGGTAGGTTGCCACATAGCCCGTTCCGGGCTTTACGATATGCCGGGCGTAATAAAGCACGCCATCGCTTCCCCGCACGGGGTTTTTCTGCGCGGGATCCTGTACCGCGTATCCGAGCGGCATGCCGTAGCCTTCCTGTGCGGAATCGTAGATGACGCCGCCATCGGTCGTGGTGAGCAAAAAGCGCGTCGATATCGATGATTTATACTGCGCGGTTATCCGGTCAAGAAGGCTTACATCATATCCAACGCTCATGGTGTTGGCGAGAATGGGATCTTCGACGGCATAGGAGCCGCCCATGATGGCAAACGTTTTTTGTTGCGTTCCGAACCTTTTTGCCTTGGTTTCGCTTAGTTGCCAGCGGTATTGCTTATTCCTGATGTTCTCAAGAAACGGAAAACTCTCATCGAGCTCGAGGAAATCCTTGGACTTGGCATCGTAAACAAAACCGATGTCTGCCGCGGAATTGTATACGACGATCCATTCGATCTCGGGATCCTGCTGTGCGGTGATGGCCAGCAATCCCAAAAGATCTCTTCGCATCCGGGAATTATGGATCTCCAGCGGGGTTTGCGCGGCATAAAAATCCTTCGCGGTAGCCGTGAACGTTTCATTTCTGAAGGACGGGAGATAAAGCCTGGCAAAGGAGCTGACCTTGCCCTCATAGTATTGGACGATATGCTCGATGATCTCATCCGCCTGGGAAAGCAGCCGCGTTTCGGTTAACGCGTACGAATAGCTGGAGGCGGCAACGCCCAGAATCACCAGGAAAACGATGGCCGTAATCCCGGTAACGATGTAGAGCCTGCTGAGAAAAAACCCCTTGCGCTTCTTTTTCATCTCGGACATTCTTCCTTTTCGTCCGGCGCATCGCCGCGCGCGCATCCATCATGTCTTGCCAAGCATATTCACACTATCACACACAGCAGAGGGATTCAATCAGCATGTTGGATATGCTGATATCGCTCAATCGAAAAGCCAAACCCACAAAATGCGCCTTAAAACTGCGGCAGGTGCTGCTTCTGGGCAAGCAGCAGCTCGTCGGTCATTTTGCTGACGGCGCCCTTGTCCGCGATGTATCCGCCCATCATGATCGCCTCTTCCATC
>JGI994J12354_10004261_pt1 | contig 12952 bp, 10 predicted proteins | sample IntmicLarv3ML3BL_FD_12354 | JGI IMG/M metagenome (IMG submission 12354)
ATTTTTATGACGCGGCAGAGGGCCTTCTTACTGCGGCGATCCTTATTACCTCTGAGTATGTGCCGTCACATGACGCCGAGGGCAATGTGATATACAAGCGGCATATTATTAGTGTGTACAAGCTGATACAAGACCTTCTTGTTCCCTCGGGAGTAAAGGGTAAAAACCAGTTTCAATTGCTGATTGAGAAGCTGCCGCCTGAGCACAAGGCGCGGTGGTTCGCGGGCTCGGCGCTTAACTCTGGTGAGCAGGCTATGCTCTCCGTGCTTTCGACCGCGCTCTCCCGGCTGAACTCCTTCCTCGATTCGGAGTTGGAGCAGATACTCTGTTTTGAAACCGCAATCGACGCCGAACGCTTCTGCCTTGAAAAATCCGCCATATTTATAGTGCTGCCGGAGGAAGATACCACAAAGTATTTCATGGTAAGCCTTATTATTCAGCAGTTGTATCGTGAAATCCTCTCAGTTGCCGACGAACACGGCGGCAAGCTGCCGAACCGCGTCATGATGTACCTTGACGAGATAGGAACTATACCGCCCATAGAGTCGCTGGAACTGATGTTCTCAGCCAGCCGTTCGAGGCGGCTGACGCTTGTACCAATCGTGCAGAGCATCAGCGGGCAGCTAGAGAAGAACTACGGCAAGGAGGGCGCTGAAATTATCGTCGACAATACGCAGGACGTAATCTTCGGAGGCTTCGCTCCAAACAGCCAAACCGCCGAATCGCTCTCCCGCTCATTGGGGAGCCGCACTGTCATGTCCGGCTCGGTCAGCCGGGGAAAGAACGACCCGTCACAGTCGCTCCAGATGGTGGAGCGTCCGCTGATGAACGCGGACGAACTCAAAACGCTCCCAAAGGGGCAGTTTATTGTGATGAAAACTGGAGCACATCCTATGCAGACCACCCTGCGGCTTTTTCTCGATTGGGGCATCACATTCAGCCAAGCATATGAGATCGCGGAGAAGTCCGCTCGCCGGGTATCTTACGCTACAAAGGAGGAAGTGGAATTGGAGCTTTTCAAGCAGGCCATGTGCGAATATGAAGAAGATGAAGTCGTCACACCGGGCACTCCGTCAGGCAGCGGTATCGCGCTGACAGAAGCGCCGGAATCCAGTCCGAAACGCAGGCCCTCGCGCCGAGCGCATGCTGCGCCAAAAGACAAGGGGCCGATGCGAACCTAAATATATATTTAAGGAGGGATTTGTTTGGGCTATTTCTCAAGCATATACTCCGAGCCGCTGCCCTCCCGAGCAAAGACCGTTTATTTTTGCCTCCGTGACCACGCAAACAAGGATGGCAAGTGCTATCCCTCAATACCGACCATAGCGCAGGAAACGAGCCTGTCGCGCTCCACAGTCAAGCGGGCCATCGCCGATCTTGAGCGTGCCGGCTTTCTTACAAAGGAGCAGCGCTGGCGTGAGAACGGCGGCAAGTCCTCGCTGCTTTATACGCTGTCGCTATGAGAATTTGCGCACAAGAACCGCCAGCTCGAAACTGGCGGTTCTTGCTTTAATGGAAAATCAAAATGTTAACAGCAGACCAGACTCTTATGCGTTATGTGGTTGCGAGTGAGATTATTAATTATATCGCAATTTTAAATGTGTATTTCAAGCACATTTCTCAAGCTCAATCTTAGTATTCTCACCGCCAAGAGATAAGACTACATTTTGGCACCGCACCCTAAGGTTCGGACGGTCGAAAATGAACCTGTTTTCGCTTTTCTTCCTGTCCAGTTTATTATACACCTTCTAGGGGGTAGCCATTTTCATCTGTCCGAATTTTGGGGAGCAGAACCTCTGTTTCATGACCTGTGGTACGGGTCACTGTGAACCGAGAATGTGAAGGGATCACGCTAAGGAGAACGGCTACAACAGAGAGAAAGATTATTTGTAGGTGTAAATCCACTCGATCAATGACAATTGATATAAGAGGAACAAGAGCCACGCATGAACATACCTAGAGCAAATATTCTAATCACCTTTGCTGCGAGTCGTTGGTTTCGTCGTCCAGCCATGTGGTCTCAGCACCTCACATAACGCGTCCTTCTTCTCACAATCAGGATACATCCTGCCTCTCTCAAGTATAGCCTATTGATGGGCCGAGCAAGCCTGCTCAGATACGGCAAGCATTGACAGTTTCTTCTTGTAGTGCGCACATCTCAGCCCCTGCGAAATCTTCCGCTTTCAAGGCACATATGCATCTCTATTCTTGCCCTTTTTCACTGAGTTTTTCCGTTCACACGGAGCGTGAGACACAGTATTACAAATCAGTTCGGCTTCTCAGATGCAGTGGCCTTATTTTTCTATCCTTTTTTGCTGCAATCTTTTTATTTTCAATTGACTTTCTATGCACGTAATTATCTTACATCCAAATTACCTTGGTTCACTCAGCCGTGATTAAAAACATACTCTCTTAGGTTAATGCTATATATCACCTTCTGCTTCAGTACATATCTCTGAAAGCAACTCAATTTCTATTTCTTTAGCTTTTGCAAGATAGTCAGTAATTCTTTGTGCCATATTTTCGTCATTTCTAAGCACAAAATTGTGTTTTACTGTTAATCCAATTATCATATTAGCGATATTCAATAGCTCATTTCCCTTTTCGCGTATTTCTTCGTTTGTTAACAAATGGTTTGAAAATAAATAATCCAATGTATAATTTAGTGAACGTTTTTGATCCCAAAAAAATGCGCTTAAATTATATATAATATACTTTTCTCTTTTAATAGCATTTGTTAATGCGCTTTGCATAATGTCGTAGAAATCTATCCCAAAACATACCCTGTCTTCTCCTAGCTTGTCCTCACTGGTATCGCAAATCATCGGAATATAATTTAAAACATATGACTTTTTTTTCAAATAATAATTAATGTCATCTATAAATGTGCTAAAAGAAAATGTGTATTTGAATTCATCATCGTAGCACAGAACATTAATTTTTTCCGAAGAATTAAAATCATCTAATACCCCATTTTTATACAATCTCCCTTTACCTACTTCTATAAAAGCACGACGAAATACATCATAGTCACATTCAATAGATTTATATGCACTTCCATCAAAAAAATCATACATCAATACCGTATTATTTGTGTCATTATACCCCGCAATAAATGTCTGATGCGTTGAATATTCACTTTTCTGTGTTTTAAATTCAGATATTTTTGAGCGGTCAATTTGCAGATTAACATACTGTTTTTGATCAATAAAATATTTAATAAATTCAATGATGTCGATTTTGCTGTCAAGTATATACTTTCTCGGAATTGAAAAACTCTTGATTCCCGGGCATCTGATATTATCTGGTGCATAATAAAAATAATTAGCAAACTTTATTTTATCTAAGGTTATAAAATCCGCCCCAAAAGAGTTATCGCTTGGTCTATATACACCAATTACATGAAAATACTTCTGCGCGACCCAGTGACGCCCCGCCTCATGCTGCATAAGTATTGATAGGGTATTCGCATATCCAGGGGTACTCGAAATAAGCGGTTCAGCCAAAGGTAATACTTTTTTCGACATTGCATTTTCCTCCAAAATTTTTTATCATTCGTCTATTAACCGAAATTTTTTACACATACTATTCCCCCCTTGCAAGCACAAATCCCCCCTTTGTAAGCACAAAATAATAACAGGGATTAATTCTTATCAATCCAATTAAACGTGTTTTTGTTGATATTATGTATTAAACGCATTGTTATTTGTTTGCTCTCTTTATCATAGCATATAATTAAGCGTTTTCACCGTTTCATCATTATTCTCATACCACTTAGCCTGTGCATAGAACATATCCGCATAAATACCCCCAGATGCTATGAGTTCATTGTGTGTGCCAATTTGCACAATTTTACCATCCTTCATTGCGATGATCCGGTCAGCGATTTTTGCAGAGCCGAGGCGATGTGTAACGATAATTGCAGTCTTACCTCTAGCTATTGTAACGAATTTTCTATATATTACGCTCTCTAAAATTGGATCAATCGCGGCAGTAGGTTCATCGAGGATTATTATATCACTTTTACGATAAAAGCCACGAGCAATAGATACCCGTTGCCATTCACCGCCAGACAATTCAACTCCACCAAATTCACGAGAAAGAACAGTATCTTTTCCTTGTGGGAATTTTTCGGCATTGCTTATATCTACGCCACCTTTTTCTAGGGACTCAGATATTTCAATTCCACTTTGGTGGTCAGCAATCTTCACATTTTCCTCAAGTGTCATCATATAGCGTTGGTATTTTTGAAATACGCCAGAGATACCCTCGAATAGTACGCGATAACTAACCTTAGATATGTCTACGTCGCCAACTGTAACCTTACCGATAACGGGGCAATACAACCCTGTTAAAACTTTTACAAGAGTGGTTTTCCCTGCACCATTTTCCCCGACCAAAGCGACAGTCTCTCCACTGCGTATTGTGAGATTTATATCTGACAAACAGTCTTTTTCATTGTTTGGGTACTTGAATGACACGTTACTTAGTACGATATCGCCTTTTTTATTTACATTAATATCACTGCGATCCATTACAGGCATATCAATAAAACGTAAAAAGTTGCGTATTTGCCCAAATCCCTCTGCAAGTGTAGCAATTCGCCAGCTAATCATATGATCCATCATGCCGAAAACTGTCCAAATAGAGCCATATATTGCCGCAAATGCGCCAACAGAAATACCTCCGTTGATAAGATAATAAATAAGTAGGAAAAGCACTCCACAGTAACCTAAGAGGGTCATAAAATTAAATATTGCTTCAAACACAGTTGAGCGTATATTTGCTTCCCAAATCTTTTTGTTTGTCTCATCAAGAGCGTTAGTCATCAACTTTTTAAAATATCCGAATGCACCGAGCGACCGCAATTCTTTAATCGAGCCAGCACTAACTATTGCTCCATAATATTCGTTGAATTCGCGGCGTAGCGGCGCAGCTTCATCTTCGAGTTTTGTAAAAACAGTAGATCGTAACAGTTGTGCGATTGCTTTGGGAATAAAAACAACCATGACTGCAAGTAGCAACATAGGTTGCAACTTTAATAGATATACCGATATGAAAGCAAAATATGGAATGTAAAAGGTAGTTACTATTGAGATTGTATTTTGGAATAGAACGGCCGCTCTTGCCCCATTTGTGGCTTTATTAATATCATCGAGTCGTTCAGGATTTTCAAATTCAATTGGGCTAATAATACTAGACTTTTCTGCTATTTTTAAATTCATATAGCCAATAGTTCGTTGTATATTTGTGTCGACAGAAAAATCTGCCATACTATCAATAATATTTCTCAATATATAGGTGGCAACATATGTAGCCAACATTATTAAAGCGAAAGACATCGAACCTTTACCTGTAAATACGGCGTTCACAGAATCAAAAAAAGACTGATTTACGAGTACCCCTATACCGTATAAGAGCGCATGTATCACGCTAATTGCTTGAATGTAAAGGAAATATGACGGCTTGGCTTTGAAACATAACGGATATATTTTCTTTACCATATATAAAAACCCAATTGGATTTTTTGCATTCTTTTTCATACAATCTCCTTATACCATTCCGCTTGTGTATTGTACATTTCGGCAAAAATTCCGTTTTTAGATAAGAGTTCACGGAATGTCCCCTGTTCAGCTATAACCCCATCAGAAATTACGAGAATCTCGTCCGCAAGTTTTGTTGAACCAAGGCGGTGGCTTATAAATATAACAATATTATTCGGGTACTTTACTTTGTCCGTTATTTTTCCGAACTGCTCATATACACGACTCTCCGCTACAGGATCGAGAGCCGCAGTAGGTTCGTCGAGAATTTTCAATGGTGAAGGATTAACAATTAATCGCGCAAGTGCGATACGCTGCCACTCACCTCCAGATAGGTCTACCCCATTTTTTTTGATTTTCGTCAGCGGCGTTTTTAATCCATCAGGTAATTTTTCAACAATATTTGTTAATCCCAAAGCATATACCGCACTTTTCACAGCAGATGTATTGTCCATATTCAATATATCACCGAGCGCGATATTGTCGTGTAAATCTATAGGAAATCGTGCAAAATCCTGAAATACAACAGCAACAAGTGCCATTTTTTCTGACGGAGTATATTCCTTTAGATTACACCCGTTTATATAAATATCGCCCTTATACTCTTCATATAACCCAGCAAGCAACTTTGCAATTGTAGTTTTTCCAGCTCCATTTGCACCTACAATCGCATAATGCTTTCCAGAGTGGAGTGTAAAACTCATGTTTTCGAGTGTGTATTCATCAGTGCCAGGATATTTAAACGATACATGGCGAAATTCCACAGTATCAAGTTGTGGATGCGATTCAGCAGGCAGGTCAATCAATCCGTCTTCAATCTCGTATGATAGAAATATGTTTATATCTTTGACATATTCAAAAAACATCCTAAATCTTAAAACATGAGCCGGCAGTACCCATGAAAGCATATCTCCAAGTGGAAATACGGATACAGCAAGTGACGTAAACATTCCTATTGTTATATCTCCGGCCACAGTTGGTTGTATAAGCAAGCCTATTATAACGACTGATGATAGTGCTATGATGTCGGATATCGACCTCATACTGATAAAACGCCGACGCTCTGATTTTTTACGCTCTATGCGTGCATATTCGTATTCTCTCTTATAGTCACTGCTAAGTTTATTTTCGTATCCAAACATATAGCGTTCATCAACTGTGTGCCTACCCGTCAGTAATTCATTGATGTATCCGACTTTGCGATCAATTTTTGTGAGTTTTCTATCGATATCGTATTTCTTCTTGCCCGATTTACAAGCTATAATATATATTGGAACGCTTAAAAGCGCAAGAAAAACCGCAGACCACCAAAGTTGTGTTCCTAAAACAATAATAAAACCGAAAACAGAGAACAAGGAAGATAGTAAATCGAATATGGTTTCCGGCATTTCCATGACTCTTAAAGAAAAATTATTAACCGCACGAAAAATCACATCCAGTGTGTCTTGGTTTTCAAAATATCGAAATTTGGTTTTTGTCACACGACTTACGATCTCCGACTGGACAATGAGATTGACTTTATTTTCTGCTCGTCGCATAAGTAGCTTTATACCGTTTTGCGCGAAAAATTCATACAGCATCAACAATAATAAAAGTGCAACAGGATGTATTATATCATTTATTTTATCTCCATGCTCTCCCGCAATCATAACTGCTGTATCCACAAAATACGCCGTTAAAATAATTCTCAACGTAGGAAACGTAAACATTATTATATAATGCAAAGTTTTCAATATGGCTGTTAGAGGAGTGAATTTGTAGAACAAATATACAAAATCACGATAGCGGTATTTATTCTTTCCGAACATAGAGGATAACACCCTTCATTAAATTTTAAGAGCATTTTTTGAGCTTACATCAGTTTAACTTTAGACAACTTTTCTTCGTATTCATCTATTTCCTCATCGGATATAGTAAGCGGTGGTAGGAGACGTAAAGTTCCTCCGTTCGCGGTCAATGGTATTACACCCAAGTCTATTAATTGCGTTACGACATCATCGACATTATCACCGATTGTACTACCAATCATAAGACCTAATCCGCGAGCGTTACCAAATTTCTGTCGATGAATTCTCTGTAATTTTTCACCTTTTTGCTTTACATTCGGCAACAATTCCTTAATTACATCTATTGCCGCCAATGCTCCTGCACAAGCAATCGGATTACCACCAAAAGTAGTGCCCTGCGTACCTATAGGTAAAAATACATTCGCAAGCTTTTCAGAGACGGCAATACCGCCAATTGGCAAACCACTGCCTGCTCCTTTTGCGAAACTGATAGCATCCGGCACCAAACCATAATGCTGATGCGCAAACCATTTGCCAGTCCGTCCAAACCCAGTTTGGACTTCGTCAATCATAAATATAATGTCGTTGTCATTACACATTTTTTGTATTTGCAATAAAAATTCTTTTTCAAGGAGAGTAATTCCCCCGAGACCTTGAACGACCTCAATTAAAACTGCTATCGTATCATCTTGAAGTTTTAGCTCACTATTGATAGGGATATGATAAAAGCCCTCTGTGAAGGGAAAAAAGTAGTTTTGATATTCATCCTGCCCCGTTGCAGAAAGCGTGGTAATCGTTTTACCGTGAAAACTATTTTCGAGAGTAGCAATCTTACCATTTCTTTTTCCATATTTATCAAACGCATATTTTCGTGCAATTTTTATCAATGATTCATTTGACTCTGCGCCTGCGTTTGTTAAATAAATACTATGTAATCCTGAAATTTCAGCTACTTTTTCGGCATATTTTTGGGCAGGAATGGTACGAACTCTATTGGAAGTATGCTCTAATTGTGCCGCTTGATCACATACTGCTTTCACCCAGTTTGGGTGGGTATGACCTATTAAGTTAACACCAATACCTGAATACATATCCAAATACTTCTTGCCGTCTTGATCAAATAAATAACTCCCTTTGCCAGAAACAATAGTGATGTCGTATTGTACATAATTTTGCATCAACATAAAACATATCTCCTACCTCTATAATAAAATTTATCGGTTAGAGCGTGTCGGCCAGACACGCTTTATTCGTTCTCCATGTCGAAGTTACAATGGAAGGGATAATTTGCCTGACGTTCACCTCTTTGGGCGTTGGTACTGCAATAGATTGAGGAAAGAAACCAAAAATTAACGGTCAGTTGACTGCAGAATCCAAAGCTACCATTGAATTGCCATCAGGAAATGCGCTGACAACACGAGTCCTGCGGCGAATCTCCCAGTTGAGACGTTCGATAAGGTTATTGGTGTGGATACGTAGCCAGTACTCATATGGAAAAACCATGTATGCAAAAGTTTCCTCCGCATTTTTCTTCGCCGCCTTCAATTTCATCTCACAAAGGTTTTTAGTAACCTGTTTGGCTTTCTCCCTAGTAGCGGCCTTGCTCTCATGAGAATGGATGGCCTTGAACATCTTTGCCACCAGCTTCATTTTGCTGCGGGGTGTGATGGAGAACACATTGCAGTAGAAGTGTGTAATAACGTTGATAAGCCACCTGTGGGAACACCTCGGTGCTCTGCGCCCAACCATTTTACTAAGGACATTGTCACCCACAATGAACCGTACACTATTCCACTGGTAGTGGTCAGGTTTCGGTTGTAGTGACCGTGTGCGGTATACTTGTTCGGTACGCTCATATTTTTGGCGGCCTACGCCAGTCCCCGCGGCTTCCTTCTCTAAAATGCTATGGAATCTTCTTTTAGAGCTTGACTTACTTGCAGATTTCAATTTTTGTGCTTAATACACCAATTTTGAATACTTTCATTATCGTTTCAACTTCCGATGGGTCAATAACCAAAATCCTTTCCCCTTAGTTTTTTATATGAGAAACTTCAATAAATAATAATTTTATATCTCTCCATACATTTTTGCGATTTCATCCGCACACATTTTTTGTTTTTCTTCTCCTGCAACATCAAGAACTATTATCCCATTTTTCATCATAATCATACGATTACCATACTGCAAAGCATTGTTTATATTGTGAGTTACCATAATAGCTGTGAGTTTTCTTTCATTTACAAGTTTTTCTGTCAACGATAAAATATTTATTGACGATTGTGGATCAAGCGCCGCCGTATGTTCATCCAATAAAAGAAGGAGTGGATTTGCTAAAACTGCCATTATTAAAGCTGCTGATTGACATTGTCCGCCAGATAATTCACTGGGTTTGCTTGATAGTTTTTCTATCAGATTTATATTTAATGGACTTAATTCAGCGTGAATTATCTCTTTTATTTTGGGGGTAACAGCTTTAGCAAAAATATTTTTTTGTTGTTTGTGTAACACAATTGCAAAATTTTCGATCAATGTCATATCTTGAGCTAATCCCCATGCATGATTCTGAAAAACACGACCTATATATTTTGCGCGTTTCCATTCGGGATCCTTAGAAATATCTTTGTTTTTCAATACGACATTTCCTGATTGAAGAATATACGTTCCAGATATTACGTTTATAAGAGAGGATTTACCTGAACCATTTGCTCCTATAACAGTAATAAAATCCGTATCATTAACATGAATATTCAATTTTTTAAAAAGTCTCTTCTCCATGTTTGTGTTTTGGTAAAATGTTAAATCAGCATTTCTAATAGTTAGCATATCATCACCACCTACCTCTATAATAATATTTGTCGGGTAAAGCGTTTCATCCAGACACGCTTTATTCGTTCTCATGCCTCAGTTACAATGGGAAGGATAATTGGTCTGACGATCATCACCTTGGGTTTTCACATCCGTAAGAGAGACTGTCAGCCATCTTCCCATTGTAGCGTTCGGTTTAAGCAGGTTGAGCCACCGGGTAACTCGGAGCGGTCGTGACACACGGTAGATTGAATAGGCAATGAGTAAAAGATGGATACCGATTACATAATCAATCAGAGGAGCGATGTGAATGAACGCTGTCGGAATCGACGTTTCCAAAGGTAAAAGCATGATTGCAGTCATGCGCCCCTTCGGTGAGGTGGTGGCTTCACCCTACGAGATTACTCACACCGGGCGAGAACTCAAGGGGCTGACAAGCTTCCTGAAAAGCCTCTCGGGTGAAACTAAGGTCATCATGGAGTACACCGGCAAGTATTATCAGCCAATTGCTCGGTATCTCCGCGAGGCTGGGATATTTGTTTCCGTTGTCAACGCTATTCTGGTGCATGACTACGGCGGGAACTCGTTACGTCGAGTCAAAACCGATAGGAAAGATGCGATTAAAATTGCGAATTATGGCATTGACCGTTGGGTGGACTTGATGGAATATACGCCCGAGGAAGATATCCGCCAGATGCTCAAAACTCTCTCTTTATAATTCAGATTTGCGTTTTTTAAACGACGGGAAACATAGAATAACTGCAACAAGAACCGCAGTAATTAATTTTAGATCCGTTGCTTTGAGTATCGGGATTAGCAATGCAAACGCAACAAGACAACGATAAATTATTGCACCGCAACTTACAGCTATAAGTTTAAAAAAAATATTATTCTTTCTTCTGAATAATATTTTCACACCAAGTATAACAGATGCAAGCCCGATGACTGTAGAGCCCTGTCCCATCGAAATAATAGCGGCACCATAATCAAATTGTGCAATAAGCCCCCCCGAAACAGCTATTAAAGCATTTGACAATGCCAATGTTAAAATGTGAGTATAGTTAGTGTTGATAGCTGATGTCCTTGCCATTTGGGGGTTGCTCCCTGTTGCTCGAACTGCTAAACCTATTTTAGTTGAGAAAAACCATGCAAGTGCAATTATCGTAATAATTGCAACAACGGTACCAGCAAGTATAGATACATATTGTCGGTTTTTTGTAATAAATGAAAAACTATTATTTAATGATGACCCAATAATAGAAATGGTCGCTTTATCGTCCATAATTCTTAAATTTATTGAGTACATAGCTATCATAGTTAAAACCCCAGCAAGAATAGGTTGTATTTTCAAGTGCGTTGCCAATACACCTGTAACAATGCCAGGAATTACGCCAAATAGCGCAGCAATTAGCAAGGCAAGAACAGAATTCACTCCTGAATTAACAAGCATGGCAGTGATTATTGCACCCAATGTCACCGATCCTTCGGCGGTCATATCTGGAAATTTTAGCACATTGAAATTTATGTATACTCCAATGGAGAATAAAGCCCACATCAACCCTTGTGCAATCCCGCTTATTAATACATTAAAATAAAACAAATCTGCAAAGCTCCTCTATTATTTTAATATAATTGCAGTTTTCATAATTTCGTCTGGAATGTTTAATCCAAGTGCATTTGCAGTTTTTTCATTGATGACAGCTCTCATTGTTTCTTTTGCCTGATAGCCAATAGGTATATCTCCTGGATTTTCGCCATCAACTAATATCCTAAGTGCCATTTCAGCGGTGCTTTTACCGAGTTCGTAATAATCTACTCCAAAAGACGCCAACGCTCCTCCGTGTACAAGACCATATGAGCTTATTATCGGGAGTCCCGCATCAATCGCGGTATTTGAAACAAGATTTGCTGAAGCCACCATAATATTATCAGGCGCAACATAAAGTGCATCAACCTTATTTGACAAGGTGTCTATGGTTAACTTTAATTCATCTATTTGTGAAATTGGAGAATTTATATAATTTATTCCTGCTTCCTCAAGTGCCTTCATAAATTTATCGGCTTGAGGAAGCGCATTAGTCTCACTTGAACAATATAGAATCCCAACCACGTTAACATCTTGAACCAATTTTTGCAAAAGCTCAACCTGACCAAAAATCGGGCTTAGGTCTGACATTCCTGTCAGATTTCCACCAGGGTGTTCATTGGATTGAACTAATCCGGAATATTCTGGCTCTGTTACCGCACACATGACAACGGGGATTTTATCTGTCTTTTGCTTTATTGCCAAACTATTAACTGTTGTAAGAGAACAGATTAAATCGCAGTTATAATTTACAAGATAATTTGCAATTGTAGCTGCGGTACTTGCGTCTCCTGCAGCCGTTTTATAAGCAATCTTGATGTTAACTTCATTTTTATAACCCGCTTCTGCAAGACCATCTATAAAACCTTTATAGCAATCGCTTAGCGATTCTGCTTCGGAATATTGCATAACTCCAATGGTAAATTCGATTTTGCTTTTATCGGACGAACAACCAAAACAACTACTCAAGATGATAGCCGTCAGAAATAAAAACATTATCAACTGGATGTACTTTTTTATTTTTAACATAACATTTTTCCTCAAAAATAATTCTATTGAGAAACGCTCGCTCATTATAAATAATATAATTTCGATACATTTTATAATAATTCTTTAATTAATATATCTCTATCCTTTTCAGATAAATACGTCAGTGGGATGTCTAGTACAGTCTTTGCCCCATATTGCCCCTCATTTGATAGACGGAAAGCAGCGCGGGCATATGCTACCAT
>JGI994J12354_10004262_pt1 | contig 12951 bp, 10 predicted proteins | sample IntmicLarv3ML3BL_FD_12354 | JGI IMG/M metagenome (IMG submission 12354)
TGTGTAACAAAATAGTGCTTGATGAAATAACTGCACAAGTTGCCCTCGAAGCACGTCGACAGCTTGGGGACAAGCTTGACAGTGTAATACTCTATGGATCATATGCCCGTGGTGATTATGATGCCGAATCAGATATAGACATCATGGTGCTCGCAGATATTCCAGCGACCGAGTTATGGCAGGTGAACACATCTCTTATTTCTTCACTGAGGTGGATTAACCTGGAATACGATGTTCTTGTATCCCTATTTGTAAAGGATAGTTCGACATTTTACAAATTCCTGAGAGTAGAGCCGTTCTATCAAAATATTCAAAGAGACGGGGTGCGTATCGTTGCCTGATGAACTGTTATCAGTCTCTGTTAATATGCGATTAAACAAAGCTCGCGATTGCTTGAATTCTGCTGAGCGTTGCATTACCTATGAAGATTATACTACAGCTGCTAACTGTACTTATTATTGCATATTCCATGCTATACGCGCTGTGCTGATTACAGTCGGCTTTTCAGCAAAGCGGCATTCGGGCAACATAGCAGAGTTTCAACGCTTGTATATAAAGACAAAGATATTTCCTGCTGAGTTTTCAGACATTGTTACAAACGCTTTAGTGTAAGAATAAAAAGCGATTATGATGATTTCTATGTTATATCGAAAACAGAGGTCATTTTACAAAATGAGAATGCAGGGATATTCCTTGCCGCAGTTGAAAAGTATTTGTCACTATTCTTGTCAGAATAATCAAAATGCAGTTTTATCGATTGAAGCGGTAAACACTAAGAATATAGTGGTCGGCTTGTCATGATTGAATACATAAAACACTTGAGAGAACAAATTGGTCACGAAAGATTGCTATATGTCGGTGCTTGCGTTCGGAGGTTAGAGCAGTTATGATAAAGAGCAAGCGATTTGCGCTTATGTTTCGTCTGTGCGCTATGATATTTGCTGCTATCGGGTTGCTGAAACAAATTGGTGCTTTTGACGGAAAAGTAGCACTTAGCGCATTTATGTTCTATACAATACTCAGCAATTTGCTCGCTGTGGTTATGTTTGCTTTTTTGTCAATACAAATGCTGATAAACCGGACGAAACCCTCGCGCGGCAGCCCTGGGCGCTACACCAGACTCGGGATGATCTGCGCGGCAGATTTGCTTGTGACCTTGTTGGTTTTTTGGGTATTACTTGTGCCTGAAGTTCCAACAGCATATCTATGGACCTTCGATAACATAGCAGTTCATACAGTGACTCCGTTACTGTGCCTGATTGACTACATTTTATTCTCAGAGCCGGGGCGTATTAAATATAGGGATGTTTACTATGTTTGCATTTTTCCGATCGCCTATGTTGCGTTCACATCTCTGGCAGGAATTGCAGGCTATGAATACAGCTTTAGNGCCACATTTGGGAATGCAGCATCCGGAGCGATAGATACTGCTCCCGTCAGATTTCCATACTTTTTTCTTGATTATGACAGGATCGGGATTACAGCCCTCGTATATATCGTCGTTTTGCTTGCGTTTTTCATTATCCTATCCCATATCATATTTTTCATTGATCGTAAATTTCGGTTAAAGAAATGAAATCTCATGAAAAACAAATGAAAACCAGGGGATAAGCCGGTTCAAATAGCTTATACTGCATATCAGATATCGGAAGGGCAAATATTGGAAGGGCGTTCATGCATAAAATCGTTTTGTTGGCTATCAATGCGCGATATATTCACAGCTCGCTTTCGGTGTGGGCACTCGCCGGTGGTATAGCAAATCACATGCGTTCTGCTGCCGAGACCGCGTCTGCTGGAAGCGAATCTGCCGAAAACAGGGCTGTTGAAACCGCAGTTGTCGAAAGCGCAACTGCGGAAATCGCAACTGTCGAAACCGCAGCAGCTAAGACAACAGCCATTAAAACCACACTTGCCGATGTTGCGGTTATCGAGACAACAATAAACCAGAGCGTTGAGACGATTGCAGGGCAAGTCATAGCAGAAAACCCGTCAATTATCGGTATTTCCACCTATATCTGGAACGCACGCTTGTTACCGGATATCCTTAGCTTGCTGCGCCGGAGCTTGTCGCAGTCTGTAATTGTTTTGGGCGGTCCGGAGGCTTCGTTCAATGCGAAGCACTGGCTCTTGCGCGGTGCGGATTATGTGCTGCGCGGAGAAGGGGAGTGCAGCTTTCCCCTGCTTATTGATTCGATTTTGAAAGTATCAACACTTACGGAAATGCCGAGGGTATGTAAGTCTGAGGATTGGCAGCGCCCAGAGAGCATACCGGGGCTGTGTTGGCTTGCTGAGGGACAGTTTAGAGAAAATGCGGAAAGAGCGCCCACGGGAACAACTCCAACTGGAACACCTCCGGATCCATATAGTTCCGAGTGGTATTCGTCACTAAAGGGACGTATAGCCTATCTGGAAACATCGCGGGGGTGTCCGTTTTCGTGCGCTTTTTGCCTTTCGGGTCAGAGCAATGCACGTTTTTTTTCGATTGAGTATGCAAAACAACAGCTTTCTGCGCTCTCACTCTCGGGCGCGAGGACGATAAAGCTTGTTGACCGCACATTCAACTGCGACCCGGACAGAGCATACACACTATTCGAGTATATTATAAATATGGATACCAACTGCTGCTTCCATTTTGAAGTGGCAGCAGACCTGTTTGATGAGCGAACAATTGCCTTGCTTGCAACTGCGCCGCCGGGACGTATTCAGCTTGAAGCTGGGCTGCAGAGTTTTTTTGAGCCGACACTTCATGCCGTATCGCGGCGCACCGATATACAAAAACTGGAACAAAACATACGGGCGATTCGCTCGTTCGAGAATATCCATTTGCACATCGATCTGATCGCCGGATTGCCGCTTGAGACATTCACCGAATTTCAAAACAGCTTTAACAGAGCCTATGCTCTGAGTGCGCACAAGCTGCAGCTTGGATTTCTCAAGCTTTTGCACGGCAGCACTCTTCGCGCGCAGGCGCAGGAACTGAAGATAGAATATTCGCAGCTGCCGCCATATGAGATTATCAGCAGCGCATGGATAAGTGCCGCGGAACTGGATGTATTGCGTAAGGCGGAGGATGCGTTGGAGCACACCTATAACAGCGGACGTTTTTTATCCGCCCTCAGCTACGTGCTCACGGCTGCAAGTATTAAACCGTTTGATTTGTATCGAAGCATTGGCGAGCAAATCCCGCACAGCGGCATGCCCTTACCCTTTATGCAGAAAAGCTGTATGCGCATTTCTGCGGTTTTCCGAGTGTTCACAGTGAGCTGCTGCGTGATATAATGGTCTGCGATATTCTGGCAGGCGCAAGGGGTACAAGCCTTCCTCCGGTGCTTCGCATTATGGATAAGCGGCATAATGACGTTGCAAAGATGGCGGCAGATTTCCTGGGGAATACAGTTTCACGCCGCGATACAGCCGTTTTGGTAACCCAGAACCAAGGGGTGTTTGCCGGTGTTGAGCGCAGCCGTGTGACAGGTTTGTTTGAGCTGCACTTTGTTGACCTGCCTGAGCATCAGCTTATAACATAGAACTAACACAGGAGCTAATCTACAGCACCTTTGATTACATCAGCTTACTCTGCGAGTAGTTATACATTGTGAAACAATGCAACACAGCCAATACAAAACTGCCGTACCGCAGTCTGATTGGAGGACAGCATGAAATACAGAAGAAAACTGTTTATGTCAAAAGACATCTACAGTTTGCGGTCAGTTGAGAATACATTCGTTAATGCGATGAGAGCTAATATTGCGTTTCATATGAAAAACTGTCCTGAATACATGAGTGTTGTTAAGAGCTTAGGNTTTGATCCGGCGTCTGTAAACAATATTGATGATTTGTCGAAAATTCCTCCGTTGCCGACCTCGTATTTAAAGAATAACACNCTGCTCAGTAAGCCTTATAACAGGCTGCTGATCAAGACAACGTCGTCTGGAACCGGAGGTAAAAAAACACTCAGCGGTTTCGATATCAGTTCAGGGTTTTGTGGATTATTTATGGTACTCAAGGTGTTTCGTTACCACAGATTACTCTCCCTGCGACGCACGAACTATATTATTCTTGGATATCAGCCGGATAAAACAAACCAAACGGCAATGGCAAAAGCACTGAAAGCTATCACACTGTTAGCTCCTGCGAAAAAAGTTGAGTATGCGCTCATATTCGATAACGGCGAATATCGGATAAATACAGAGGGGCTTATAGCTGCCGTTGTGAGGTTTAGTAAACAAAACCGACCCGTCAGGATTATCGGCTTTCCCGCATATCTGAAAATNNTTCTTGANGAGCTGAACAACCGAAATATTAAGCTGAAGCTGCATAAGAATTCTAAAATCATGGTTGGCGGCGGGTGGAAGGCATTTTTTTCTGACGAGATAACAAAAGATGAATTGATTGGTATGGCAAATAGCACTCTCGGAATTTGCAGCGAAAGCTTTAAAGATCATTTCAGCACCGCCGAGCATCCAATAAACTACTTGTCATGTGCAAACAATCACTTTCATGTTCCTGCATACAGCCGTGTAATCATTAGGGATGTCACGACGCTTCAGCCTGTTCCTCCGGGTACCCCGGGGCTGCTTAATCTGCTCACCCCGCTGCTTTCGAGCGCGCCTTACGGGAGTATCCTGACTGATGATATTGCAGTTTTAAAGGACGGCAGAGAATGTGGCTGCGGTGTCACATCGCCGTATTTTGAATTGATTGGCCGCGTAGGGCTTGCAAGCATTAAGACCTGCACTCAGGCGGCGTCAGAATTTCTGGATAAAATTTAGCGTTACAATTCGCCGCTGATCCGGAGCGGCTGTACTGTGATGGTACCGCAGCGATACCGCGCCAATACCGAGGCGAAGCTATATGCAGAGTAAATAGCAACAATTCGACCTGTCGGAGGGGTAGAAATGAATTTTGTTAACGGCAAGGTAATCAGTGACAGCGAGTGTGATATCGTTTTAGAGCACATTGAAGAGCCGCTGATGGAAACCCTGCAAAAGCCGCCGCTTGATATCAACCTTGTGATAAACGCTTGCGATACGATTGTGAAAAATATCGGCAGCCTTGATATTGTGAAAAGACTGCCGGAGCTTGGCATAAGCCCGGTTTTGACTGAAATGTATATGAATCAAATCAGTCAAATGCTCAGCGCCGAAGCGATAAGAGCAAGAATGAGAATTGAGCTTGGCGAGCATTACGATAGGCCAAGGACACTGACATATGTACATAGCAAAGCGACAGCCGTTCAAACGCTTGCCCCGCTTGGTGTTTTGTTTCATATCACAGCGGGGAATGTGGACGGTCTGCCGTTTATCAGCCTGCTGGACGGATTGCTGACAGGAAATATAAATATCGTAAAGCTCCCAAAGGAGGAGGGCGGAATAACGGTTTCGCTGCTTGTGGAGCTGTTCAAAATCGAACCGTCGCTTCGCGAGTATGTTTATGTTTTTGATTATTCATCAAAAGATCTGCATGCAATGAGACAGCTCGCGACAGTCGCAGATGCAATCATCGTGTGGGGAGGAGATGAAGCGGTCAGCGCTGTTCGAAGGTTTGCCGACCCGAATACGAAAATCATCGAATGGGGACACAAAATTTCCTTTGCCTATGTGACTAAGGAAGGTGCTGACAAAGCTTCGCTCGAAAAGCTGGCGCTTCATATATGCTTAACCAATCAGCTTTTTTGCAGCTCATGTCAGGGTGTCTTTTTGGATACCGATGACATACGGGATGTGTACGAATTCTGCGAGATGCTTCTGCCGATATTTGAAAAAGTCTGCCGTGAGAACCCGTTTGCCTTTGATGCGGCGGCAAGACTGTTTATTCAAGCAGAGGTCACGCTTCAGAACTATCACAGGCAGATTGAAAACAGGAATAGTGAGATTCGTGTTTTCAGAGAGCAGAATTGCAGCATCACGGCGCAGCCTGACAGCAAGCTTGAACCGTCAATGATGTATCGGAATATTTGGGTCAAGCCGCTGAAAAAAGAGAACATAATAAGCCTTCGACCATACAAAAACTATTTNCAAACTGCCGCGCTGATTTGCGCAAAGCAGGAGCACTCGGAGCTCTCGCAAAAGCTGCTGCAAACCGGGCTTGTAAAGATCTCCGACGGGTTTGAAATGTCAAACTATGCCTTTGGCGAGGCTCACGACGGAGTGTTCACGCTTAGAGGCTATACAAAACTGGTATCGGTGCAAAACTTTGATGCAATATAGCTGAGAGAAAGTATAGCTTCGATGAGACATAAGTTAAGGAAACAGAAATATAGATTAGAGAGAACATAACATTGATGTTACATAACTTAATAAAGACAGCTTAACTTTGAGTAAACACTTACATTAAGGCTCGACACAAACGTGAAATTCGACAGTTCAACAATAATACACGAGATTAATCGTTACACTTGTGTGCGGGTTTTATTATATCGCTTGTCTGATGCTATCAGTACGTATAACAACAGCGCGAGTGCAGCCAGAACGGCGGAGACCCAGTAGATGTATCTGTAATCCAACACATCGGCGACGGCACCGAGAATCGGCGCGCCGATAGCGAAGCCGACGTCGATTGCCGCGTAATAAGCGCCGGACGCGGTACCGCGGTGTAAGGGTGAGCAGCGTTTAAACAGCATTGAGTTAAACGTAGGCAGCACCATACCCTGAGCAATGCCGCAGGGGAGTGCGAGCAGGGCGAGCTGGAGCATTGAACCGACAGACGGCATAATTGCCAGGCATATCGCAAAGATAATTATTCCCGGAATGATTACGATATCGGCGCCGCGGCTATCCGCGATCCTTCCAAAGAACAAGCGTGAGAGCAGTGTACCGATCGCTGAAAAAGCAAAGTAAAGCCCGACATTGCCGAAACCTCTCCATTGAGCAAATACCGTTATGTAGCTCATGATGCTCGTCTGTGCAAGAAACATCAATATCAATACCGCGACCGGTGCAAAGACTGCATACTCAAAGCCGAGCAGTGTTTTCACCGGTTGTTCCTCAACGTCATTTTCCGATTCAGTCTCATTCAAAATGACTTCACCGCCGTCGTAGCTCTGAGCATTTTTCCTGCGCTTACGCTCGTATGTCAAGCCGCAGCTGCATACTGCTGAAAAAACACATAATACCATTGAAAGAAGAAACATAATCCGATACTCGCCGACAGTTCCGCCGGCAACAATGGCGAGTGCTATCGATGGAGCTATCATCTGTCCGACAGTCGAATAAAGTCCAAAATATCCGATGCCCTCAGTGAGCCGGCTTTTTGGTACGACATCGGCGACAACAGCACCCGCGCATGTCGAGTGCATCCCAAAGCCGATTCCGTTCAAACCGCGAATTATCAGCATCATCAGCATCAGCGAAAAAACGGTAAATACGCTGAAGCCCGCGCAGGTCAAAGCGCACAGCACAGCGCCCATGGTCAGCAGCTTGACACGCCCTGATTTATCCGCCAGTATTCCCGTGACGGGGCGCGCCGCGAGCGCCGCAAGCGAATAAACAGTCGTCATCAACCCTGCCCGGAGTGCCGAACCGGTCAGCATCGTTACATACGGCGTCAATGTCGAGAAGAAAAAGTAGTTTACAAAGCATGTACCCGTTGCGGAGAGAATAACCAATAAATAATCCTTTGATATCAGCCTTTCGCGTTTTTCAATCATTTGCACCATCCATCATACCGCTCGGAGCGGTAGTATTATTATCGCGTATAGTTTATACTATCTGTCAATAGCATTTTGGTCAGTATATCTTTGACTTATAATAAAGATACGAATATAATTATCAGGAACAACAAAACAACAATCATAAAACATAACAAAAACACAAGAACATGACAAAATACTGCCAGGAACCTGATAACAGTGCTCCCGATAAGCTTTGTTGGAGGAAGAATGATGCGTTTCAAGAGTATAGTTTCCCGAATAATCGTTTCGGTGATGCCAATCATTATGATTTCCACAATAATATTCATGGTGGTTTGCTATAAAATGTCATATTCCGACATTAACGCATCTATAAATGAAAAAATGATGGAGAGCTTGCGTGTGGCAAATCTCAGCATCCAGTCGGAGCTTGATAAGAATGCGGCGATTGCGGAAAGCTTCTATACTTTTGCGGTAACATGCAACAAAAACGTGTTTGATGAGAGCGCATTTGAGGATTATCTCCTGACCGTCGTACCCTCGAACAAAAACACTGTAGGCGGCGGAATATGGTATGAACCGTACAGATATAAGCAGAGGGATTATTTTGGACCGTTTGTCTATACGGAGGATGATGCGCTTGTTTTTGTGGCAGAGTATCAAGACACCGAGGACTATCGTCTGACAAACTGGTATGCCGACGGAAAGGGCTCGAAGGGCGAAATCGTCTGGTCCTCTGTTTATATTGATCCTGTTTCGCTTGTTACCATGATCACTGCAACCATGCCGTTTTTCGATGATAACGGCGAATTTATGGGAGTGACCACTGCGGACATGGCGCTTACGGATATCCGTGAAATCACAAGCGATATATCGGTGGGGAATACGGGGTGGGCGTTTCTTTTAGGTGAAAACGGAGAATATATTCACTTTATAGACGAAAAAAAGACCATAGGTATGCACATGCAGGACGATAGTGATCCGGAGTTGGCGAATCTTGGCAAAACAATGATTAACTCCGCGTCGGGCACAGAATCGCTAATCAACAACGGAATAAAACAGCGCGTGTATTTTCAGAAGATGCATGAAACCGGATGGTATCTTGCAATTGCGATAGATGAAGGAGAAATAGGGCAGTCAACGCTGTATCAGATGCTGCTTATGGCAATCATACCGGTGCTGGGGCTTGTATTGGCAGCATGGTCTCTGATCACAGTTGCGCGATATATGCGCCGTATCACGACCAAGGTGAATAATTTTGCAATGAGTGTCGCCAGCGGAGATGCTGAAAAGCAAATTGACGTCACCGAGCACGATGAATTCGGAGTTATGGAGAACCAGCTTAACGTAATGGTTTCAAACATGGAATTCATGCGCAAGCAGTCGGAAGAAAGACTCGAGCTGGCTCAGACGGCGAGCCTTGCAAAGACAGAATTCCTGTCGCGGATGAGCCATGAGATCAGAACCCCGATGAATGCCATCATCGGCATGACGAGTATAGCTCAGGAATCCGACGACCCCGAGCGTAAGGAATACTGTCTTGACAAAATAAGCAGCGCTTCAAACCATCTCCTGGGCGTAATCAACGATATATTGGATATGTCAAAAATCGAAGCGAATAAGTTTGAGATCAGCACTTCAGAGTTTGATTTCGAGAAGATGCTGATGAACATTACAAATATGGTCGCTTTTCGCATGGAGGAAAAAAACCACAATTTCATGGTTAATTTTGACCAGACAATACCACCATATGTCATCAGCGATGAGCAGCGCCTTTCACAGGTGATCGTCAATCTCCTGTCTAATGCGGTCAAGTTCACGCCTGAGAGCGGAACAATCTCGCTTGATATCAGGTGTTTTGAGACGGAAAGCAGCGAAATCAGGCTGCAATTCACAGTGAGCGACACGGGCATAGGCATTTCTCCGGAGCAGCAGAGTAAGCTGTTTACCTCTTTTGAGCAAGCTGACGGAAGTATTTCAAGAAGATTTGGCGGAACCGGTCTCGGCCTGGCTATATCAAAGCGAATCATCGAGCTGATGGGCGGGGAAATAATGATTGAATCAGAACTGGGAGCGGGAACAAAAGTGATTTTCAATGTTCTTGCAGGAGTTGGAATAAGGAAAGAACTGACAGATATTTCCACAAAGATAGACAGAAGCAACCTCCGTATTTTAGCAGTAGACGATTCAAGCGCAACACGCGAGTATTTTCTGCATCTCATGGAGCGCTTGGGAATCAATTGTGACGTGGCGCGAAGCGGCGAGGATGCGCTTAAAATGATTGAGTCAGCCGAGGGAATTGATAAACCCTACAATTTCTTCTTTATAGATTGGGTGATGCCGGAGCTGGACGGTATTGANCTTGCGGCAATGATAAAAGGGCGTATGCCGACAAATGCCGTAATAATCATGATCTCAGCTGCAAATATGTCGGATGTTGAGAACAGGGCGACTGTCGCCGGTATTGACGGCTTTGTTTCAAAACCGCTGTTTCCGTCCGCGTTGGTCGACTGCATAAACAGCTGCTTAGGTGCCGTGACAGACGAGGATATAGGAGCAGGCAACGACGGAGAACATATCGATTTTTCGCAAAATAATCTGCTGCTTGTTGAGGATGTTGAGATCAACCGCGAAATCGTTATGGCACTGCTTGAAGAAACAGGTATAAAAATCGATGTCGCCACAAACGGTGTCGAAGCCGTTGAGAAGTTTGGTATTAACAGCGATATATATGACCTGATATTTATGGATATTCACATGCCAATCATGGATGGTTATGAGGCAACACAGAAGATTCGCGCAGGTGCTCAAGACAAAGCGGCGCAGATACCGATTGTTGCCATGACTGCCAACGCTTTCAAGGAGGATGTCGATCGCTGTATAGCAAGCGGTATGAACGACCATGTGTCAAAACCCATTGACAGAGACGTAATGCTCAACAAAATGAAGTATTGGCTGAAGCCGCATAATAGCTGAGATCACACAACAGTGCCCTCTCACAATCGCCGTCGGCAATGCTATTGCAATCAATGACATCAATTATTGTAATCGATCACAATATAAATCATTATATCAATTATAGCTTTCTTCCTTGCCTTCCTCGCGCAGCGCAACGAAAATAGGGAACTGAAGGCTGTGAAGCCCGGTTTTTTTATCGCTGCTCTCCTCCTTGTATTTTACCTCGATAACGCGGCCAACCAAGCTGTCACGATTATTCCAGAATGTCACACGCTGTTCATCCGACATACCGGAACCTACGTTGAGCCTGTTCCCCTTGTAATCGACAACAAAAGCGCCGAGCATACCCGAAAGACGACCGGAGCCTTCTTCCAGCTCGTAAACAACAAGATCGACAGTATAAAAGCGTTTAACCTTTAAAATTCCGTTGTGACGCTTCCGATAATACTTGCTGTCGCGGTTAAGCATTAAGCCTTCCTTATCCTCACTGACCATTTTTTCAAGATAAATATCGATCATCCCCGCATCGAACCCCGAATAGAAAACTTCAACGACTGACAGGGGATGCAGTGAATTCTTTGCAATAGAAGCTTTGAGCCTTCCAAGCATTTCCAAGCGCTCCATATAGGTGCTTTTGCTCTCACCGGTGACGAATTCTTCCTTTGGCAGAGCATCAAATATCACCAGCTGCATAACGCTCTTATCGGCATCATCCTGGCTGAGTAGGCCTGTTCCGACACGAAAATTCTCGTTATCTGATAATCCGTCGGTATTTATTCTGACCAATTCTCCGTCAAGCACCCATTCATCAGCCTCCATTTCACCCGCGGCTGTTAACAGCACATCAACAGCCTTGATGATATGATCGAGCCCGTTGAATTCCTTGCCTTGACGGCTTAATATCCTGCCTTCAAAAAAAGTCCCGCGTACACCGTTTAGTTTTTGTGACAGCGAGAACCACTCATTCTCTTTTAACGGAGATTTATCAACGCTATAGGCCTGCTGAACCTCCCACTGCGGAATGAAGCCGCTGCCAAAGGCTTTATTGACTGATTTTATGTCGCATCCGAGTCTTGCGCTTTTTGTTATTATCGACACATAAAAATCCTGCATATCCTGCGGATGATTATTTAGAAAACCCTGAATATTGGCGATGACTTCATCTGTTCCTGTATTATTCTCAAGTATATATTCCATGAGCTCTTCAAATGAGCTGAATTGCCTTGTACAGTCTTTTTCTGTCTCTTTGGTGATTTTTTTTGTCGAAATACCGGTGATATGAAACGGATTAAGCAAATAATCCAGCATCATCTTAAAATTATTGTTTTCTAAGTTTGCTGAAAGAATCTCCTGCTTTTTTAAACCGGAGCTTGTGTTTGCCAAAAGCTCAAATATGTCTTTGACCGATCTATCTGATATGTATGTATTCTTCATCAGGGTCCCTCCTCATTGCCGCTCAATGCAGGAGTGAATTGTAACACATAAACTCCTGTTTTGTAACCGAAAATCCCTCACAATCTTTACAATAAATCAACAGAATGCTAAAATGTCTGAGATTAGGCCGATTACTTGCTCTGTTGCAAGAATTATATTAGAAACATAGAGTATTTGGCAGCACAAACGAAAACTCCGCTGAGGCGGATCTGTATTTTTCTGAGGTAACATTTTTGACAGATATGCTGCGTGAAAAAGCACTGGGGCTTCCGCTGCTCCCGGGTGTTTATATAATGAAAGACAAAACCGGCGCTGTAATATACGTTGGTAAAGCGAAGCAGCTCAAAAACAGGGTAGGGAGCTATTTTCACGGGGTACATAACGCTAAAACAGATACAATGGTCTCGAAAATCAACGATTTCGATGTAATAATCGTCACTTCAGAATTTGAAGCACTTGTTCTGGAAAACTCGTTGATTAAGCACCATATGCCTAAGTATAACATCAAGCTCCGCGACGACAAAGGATATCCGTATATTCGTGTCGATATGAAGGCGGAATATCCGGAGTTCAATATCGTTTCAAAGCCCGGTAAGGATGCGGCGATATATCTGGGGCCATACAGCGGAAGAAAAGTCATCCGAGAGGCTATTGCCGCCGTCAGCAAGGCACTGCTGCTCCCGACATGCGGCAAGAGCTTTCCGAGAATAATCCTCAAAGAGAGACCTTGCCTGAATCATCACATGGGACTGTGCCTTGCGTATTGTCAGGACCCGTTGCTGCGAAGCCGTTATATTGAGTCGATTGAGGCGGCAGTGAGCATATTTCAAGGTAAAGCATCCAAGCTCATTGAGAAGCTTACAGAGGAGATGGAGGAAGCCGCGGCAAATCTCAAATTCGAGCTTGCGGCTGAGAAGCGTGACCGACTG
>JGI994J12354_10004263_pt1 | contig 12951 bp, 9 predicted proteins | sample IntmicLarv3ML3BL_FD_12354 | JGI IMG/M metagenome (IMG submission 12354)
GTCGAGGTCCTCGGACATTAGGCCCGGGTCAGACAACCTGTAGAAATCGTAATGGACGAGCTGAGTGCCGGTCGGAGCGACGTAGCATTTGGAGATGGTGAAGGAGGGGGAGGTGATTTCTTCGGGGATTTTTAGGGCTTTGGCGATGCCTTTTGTTAGCGTTGTCTTCCCTGCTCCGACGTCGCCTAGGAGTTCTATGGTCGATGGGATTTTGAGATTTTTGGCGATTTGGAGTCCAAGGTTTATCATTTCTGATTCGGAGGTTATTTTCATTTTAGTCTCTTTTCAGCATTACGGTGAAGGCTTCGGAGGGGATGTCGACTTTGCCGAAGCGTTTCATGCGGGCTTTGCCTTTTTTCTGTTTGCTGAGGAGTTTGGCTTTGCGGTCGCGGTCGCCGGTGTGGATTTTGCTAAGGACGTCTTTGCGGTAGGCGCCGATGGTTTCGCGGGCGATAAATCTGCCACCGATGGCGGCTTGGAGGGCGACTTCGAAGGCTTGGCGGGGGATGACTTCTTTGAGTTTTTTGGTGACTTCCCGCCCAATAGCGTCGGCTTCGGAGCGGTGCGCCATGACCGACAGCGAGTCGACTATTTCGCCGCCGACGTAGAAGTCTACGCGGACTAAATCTTCGACGCGATAGTCCGACAAGTCGTAATTAAATGAGCCGTAGCCGGACGTGATGGATTTTAGTTGGTCGTAAAAATCAGTTAGGAGATTTGCGAGTGGCGCTTCGAATGAGATTAGCGCGCGTTCGTCGATGTAGGAGATGTTTTTTTGTAGGCCACGCTTGGCGACGACGAGCTGGATGACTGGGCCGACGTAGGCTTTTGGGACGATGATTTCGCCGTTGATCCACGGCTCGGCTATTTCTTGGACGGTGGAGGCGTCGGGTAGGTCGGAGGCGGATTTGATATCTAAATTATTGCCGTTGACTAGCTTGACATGGTAGTCGGTCGAGGGGTTTGTCACGACTAAGTCTAAGTTGTATTCGCGTTCTAGACGTTCGCGGATGATGTCCATATGCAGAAGTCCGAGGAAACCGATGCGCACGCCGAAGCCTAGGACTGGGGAGTTTTCTGGGGCGAATTGTAGGGCCGAGTCGGACAGCGACAATTTCTCGATGGCGTCTTTTAGGTTTTGGTAGTCTTCGTTTGAGACGGGGAAAAAGCCAGCGTAGACGAAGGGTTTGATTTCTTTGTAGCCGGGGAGGGGGAGAATAGTGATTTGCTGAGTCATGGTTGATCCTTTTTATGATAATTGTAAGACTCAGTATTGTATTTATCGACATCGTAAGGTTGAGTTTTGTTATCAGACCAGAGCGCAAATTTCTTCAGACCGCTCTGCATGGCTAGGCGACTACAAACTGTGCAAAACGGCTTACCGGCGTCCGTCCATTGATCTCTGTCATCGACGCGCATGAAATATAGAGTACTGCCCGGAACTTGGTCAGCGTTATTACGAAGTGCATTCAATATGGCGTTCCATTCGGCGTGCACGCAACAGGTTTTGTCGTATTTAGGTTTGATGTGGAGGTTGAACTCTGTTTCGCAATGTCTTTGTCTTTCGTCGTTTAGTGGTGGCGCGTTGTAGCCAACGCCAATTATCGCTCCATCGTTCGCGACAATAACTGAACCGCATTTTGCTCGATGACAGGTTGCTTGGCGTGCTTGTTCGGCGGCTTTTTCAAAATAGAACTTATCGGGTTTCATTTTGCGTCCTTTTGCAGTCTTAGGGCAACGGAAAATGTAGCGAGAAATCCAGGCATTAGTTTTAGATTTTTGACGTCATTGATTTTATACCATTTAGCGGTTTTGTTTTCCCAGTTGGTTTTGGGGATAAATTTTTTGTCGAATTCGACTAAGACCGGGAAAACACGCCATTCGCGATTTAGCTCTTCATCGACTTGAATGAGCATTTTTCCAACAGTAATTTTTGCGTCTTTTGGCGCGCAAAGCTCTTCGTCTAATTCAATTCTTGCCGTTTCGTTAATAGATAGGCTTGGTTGATCAATAAAGCCCGATATTCCATTGATAGTGTTGGGGTAGGCCATGACGTCCTCGCTGCGAAGCGTTAGCAAGACTTCGTCGTCACAGATAGCAGTGCAGTTCAAGCAATAACAAATGCGTTTGTTTGTATAATCGACGCGACCATCGGAGAATTTTGGATATTTTGATAGGAGTTTTTGATCTGATTGACTTAGACATGTTTTTGAGTTAGTTGGTTTGGATTTCATTTCGTATCCTTCGTGAAGTATTTTGTCAGGCTGACCGTGTCGCCGACGCGGGCGTCGCGGGTGGTTTTGAGGTTGGTGACGATGTAGCCGATTTCGCCGGTTTTTAGTTCGGGGGCGGGGAGCATGTTGGGGGAGAGTTTGCCGATTTCGAGGGCGATGCCGTTGGCGCTGGTGGCTATCATGTGGATTTGGTCGTTTTTGCGGAGGTTGCCGTCGACGACGCGGACGTAGAGAATCACGCCGCGGTAATCGTCGTAATATGAGTCAAAAATCAGGGCGCGGAGCGGATCTTGTGACCTGCCGGTTGGGGGAGGGACTTGGGCGACTACGGCGTCTAGGACTTGCTCGACGTTTAGGCCGGTTTTGGCGGAGATTTTTAGGATGTCGGACTCTTCGCAACCTAGGAGGTTGATGATTTCGCGGCTGACGCGGGGGATGTCGGCGGCGGGGAGGTCGATTTTGTTGAGGACGGGGATGATTTTTAGGTCGGCTTCTAGGGCGAGGTAGACGTTGGCGAGGGTCTGGGCTTGGATGCCTTGCGAGGCGTCGACGACTAGGACTGCGCCTTCGCAGGCGGCTAGGCTTCGCGAGACTTCGTAGCTAAAATCTACGTGGCCGGGCGTGTCGATGAGATTTAACTCATGGTTGTGCCATTTCATGGTGACGGGAGTTAATTTAATCGTGATGCCACGTTCGCGCTCTAATTCCATTGAGTCGAGGAGTTGCGCTTTCATTTCGCGCTTATCGACTGTACTGGTTAATTCCATCATGCGGTCGGCGAGGGTGGATTTGCCGTGATCGATGTGAGCGATGATGCAGAAATTACGAATATTAGAGGTGTTCATTGGAGTATTATAGCATAAAATTAGCGAGAAGTCTTGACAAAATGCTTATAGTTTGCTAGAATGGAAGTATGATGGGGATTTTATACCTAAGGAACATAAAAATATGAAAAAAAAGTGGAAATTAGCACCTAATAAGATTATCGCACCGGTTGTTTTCGGGCTGTTGGTTTTTGCAGGGGGGGCTTGGGTAGGGGGATTTGCTGGGAATAGGACTGACACGGATGCTATCTCGGCGATGGACTTTAATCATGGGCGGATTATTGACGATGCGATTTTTTACAATAAGGACGCGATGAGTGTGGCGCAGATTGAGCAATTTTTGCGAGAGAAGGGGCCGGCGTGCGATATTAATGGCGATAAGTATGACGCGCGGGCAGTGAATGCAAAGGCGGGGACAACGCGGCGGGACTATGCATTGCATATGGCGCGTAATGGGAGTTCTTATTACCACGCGCCGCCGTATATTTGCGTGAATAATTATTATGAGAATCCGGTGACGAAGAAAACGTCGTTTGATACCTGGGGACAGCCTTTTGAGGGTGGGCAGAGTGCGGCGCAGATTATTTATAATGCGGCGCAGAGCTATGGGATAAATCCGCAGGTAATTTTGGTAACTTTGAAGAAAGAGTGGTCGTATACTTATACGGACGAGTGGCCGATGCGGAGCGATTATAATACTGTGATGGGGTATGGCTGTCCGGATACGGGGCCGAACGGGTCGGCGAATTGCAGTGCGAAATATTATGGGTTTTATAATCAGGTAAATAATGCGGCGTGGCAGTTTAAGCAGTATAAAGATTATCCGGGAAATTATAATTATCGGGCGGGGCGGTGGAGCAGTATCGGGTATAACGTGGCGGCGCGGGGGTGCGGGTATCGGGATGTTTATATCGAGAATGCGGCGACGGCGGCGCTGTATAATTATACGCCTTATGTGCCGAATGACGCGGCTTTGCGGGCTTATCCGGGGACGGGGGATTATTGTTCTACTTATGGGAATCGGAATTTTTATATGTTTTTTGGGGAGTGGTTTGGGACGGCTTTACGAGAGCCCATGGAAGAACAGCTATGGAAAAGATACGAGGAGCTAAATAAAGAGAACGGAATTCTTGGGCATTCTATTGATTATATATATTGCTATACCAAAAATGGCGACAGATATTGCGTGCAAAGATTTGAAAACGGATACATAATTAGCAGTAAATACGGAGCATGGGAAAATTATGGAGAAGTTAGAAAACGTTGGAGCGAGCTAGGGTATGAGAATGGCGTGTTGGGATATCCAAGAGACGAGATATATTGCTATACCAAAAATGGCGACAGATATTGCGTGCAAAGATTTGAAAACGGATACATAATTAGCAGTAAATACGGAGCATGGGAAAATTATGGAGAAGTTAGAAAACGTTGGAGCGAGCTAGGGTATGAGAATGGCGTGTTGGGATATCCAGTAGGGCCTATAGTAAAGATTGATACGGAACTATCGCAAGAATATGAGAACGGCAGGATAGTTATTGATAGCAAGATTAGCTCAAGCTATTAGTAATAGCTCTTTTAAGATTGCTTGCCTCTTTTGTCGACTGCTTAAAAGCTTCTATGACTAGTTGCTTGCTTTCATTGGTTTTAGGCAAATTAGACGAGTATGAATATGGCTGTAGCTGGTCTAGTAATATCCTATTTTTCGCAAACTTATAAGAATCATATAGATTGTCCATCTTGTTTTTGTAGTGTCGGTGTTCTTCAGATAAGTCGATGCACAAAGTGTCCCTACCTAGTATGTTTGATATTAAGGTGGCGTGATATCGCATGGACACTACGAAGTCACACCCGATAAGTATTTTGGTTAATTCTTCCATGGAGGCAGGGACATCTATTATTTCAAAATTACCCATTTCGCGGAGGGCAGCAGCAAGTTTTTGAAAGTATTTATGGTCGTTATCGAGATAATCATAAAACGAAATTAGCCTTACCTCGACACTCTCGCGCTTACTCCCTATCTGGCTTAATAATCCCGCCAAGAAATCTTCTATTCTCTTATACGTATTGTCGTTCAATACAAGAATAATGCCAACTTTATATATTGAGAGGGGAGGTGCACAGTCGAGTTGACCTGCTTTTCTTAGCGCCATGTTGGCTAGATATGAATTATAGAAGACTAGGTCGTGAGCTAGCCTCACTTTTTTCGTGTCGATGCCGGCTTTACCTAGGGCTAGAAGACTGTATCTGTCGCGCATCGAGAAATAATCAGAGCTATTTACTACCTCTTTCAGATCCCTAACTAACTCTTTGTTTTCTAATTTCGACACGGAACTAACCCCAACCCATAGGCTTTGCTTGTGCTTATTTATGAAACAACGGCTAAGCTTAATGAGGCTGTAAGTTAGACTACTTAGCCCTTTCTTGGCAGCATAATCATCGTCATCAATCATGGCGCCACCGCCCACGATCATAAGGTCGTAGAAGTCTGAGAGTATGTAATAGTCGTCTACCATCTTAGGAGCGTGGATTATTTGCAGGTCTGCGTATTTTGATACGTCTAAATACTCATTGTCTGATACCATAACAGTAATTGCGTATTTGTCCTCCCTTATTATTTCTAGGATAGACTCTAGCATGAGTTCGTCACCAAGATTATTTGCTCCGTAAAATCCGCACAATAGAATTCGTGGCTTAGTGTGATTATGCCCCCCCCCTGTGGCGCCCAAAACTAACTTGTCTAGACTAACATATGCAAGTGCCGACTCGATTGCCGATACCTTGTTTATTATCATGTTATGTTCGCGGCTAGCCTCCGTTATCAACTGGAGCCTATCCGATGTATCAAGTTTAGCTTTTTCGGCTTCTTCTTGAACAGAGGTCAGTTTTGCCGTGAGCTGATCAAGACTTTTGTTTATATGTGTTAGGTTGTCTTGTATAAGTTCTATCGACTTCTCTGTATCGTAAGACAATCTACGCAATAATCGTTTTGTCTGACCAATCATGTAGTTCCTCCTTAAAAATTATAAAGTTCTGGGTAGTCTTTATATTTTTCCTTGAAAAAGTCTCTTATTGATGAAACATATGACGCGTCATAGTTTGCAATTTTTTTATAAACCCTCAACGTAATGTTGTGGTCGATAATGTAACTACGTATTTCTTTCAAGTTTTTTGCATCGTCACGCAATATAGAGTTGGCTAAGTATGCTATAACTTGTTGGCCATCTACATCGACGTGGGTTTGAATGGGGTCTGCAACAATCACATACTGCGCGTCGAAGAAATAGCTAGGGAATCCGTCTCTCTTGTCTATATGTTTTGCTCCTGAAATATTTACTAATGGCGGATCTGGCCACGCTATGTTGCTATACATATCGTCGTTGAAAAGCTCTGAGGACGATAGAATATATACATAGTCACTAGGAGCCATCGTCTCGTGCATGTAATATGTTAGCTCGCGCAGATTAGCTAAATCATATCTAACTACCGGTCTTACGTTCTCTGATAGCCCAAAAATGAGCTGCGTCATAACATTAACCTCTTGCTTACGTTCACCTAAAAAAGAAAAACACGATAACCCTAATACTAGTAAACAAATTGCGGTTACAGAAAAAACTTTTGTCGTTTTGCGAGATATCTTTTCTATACAAAAACCAACCAGCGCTAATATGGGCAATATCACAGATGGAAGCAATAGATAGTGATGGTGCGCGTTCAGAGTTTGTGTTCTGGTGAAGGTAAGAAATATAACTACCGACTGCAGCAGCACGAACACGCCAATTTTTGACATCAGTGTCTTTTTATATTTTGTAAAAATAGCTATGTATCCAGTGGCGGCGAGTAGGAGCGTAATGACTCCGTAGTGTCGAATTAATAATATAATCTGGTTAAGCGCGTCCCCCAGCATGTATGCAGAGTAAGCGTCGGAATAGTCAACTGATACATACCTCATGAATAGCGGCCGGAATAACAGGAGCATGATAGACGCGATCGATATCCCGCAAACTATTATGCCAGTGAACGGTCTGAGCAAAGTTTGAAAAAACTGGCCATTCACTTTGTATTTGTTTTTTGACAATGCGTGAGCGACCGAATACATAAAATACGCAATGAAGAATCCTAGTACCCAGAAACAGTAATATCTTCTCATAATTATTAATACGCTTAACAATATCCCTAAAAAGACATGGCTCGTTATGTTCTTTAGTTTTGTTTTAACAACTAGCAGAAATACGAGAGCTATTATTAAGAGACCAACGCCGTCTATCCTGCCGTCAAAAACCGGTATTAACGTTGCTGGAAGGAAGGTGGCTATTCCTACAGAGCACGCATATAGCATCTTCTTGTCGCGCGAGTTCATATTATTAAATAACTTTATTATGGCGTAGGCAAATATTAGCGCGAACGGGATAATGTATAAATTTAATATACTTAATACGAATTTAAGCCTGCTTGCCCCAAATATTTTCATAACGAATACTAGCGGGACAATAGGTAGAACATTGTAATCGGAATTCTGGATACTATCCGCGACCGCACCAAGACCGGCATCGAAATCGCCGTTAAACGTCTCTAATAAGCTGACTCCGTTCTTCCAATACGCAGATATATCCCAGAAATATATAGTCTGCTCCGATTTAACATAGAGCACCGTAAAAATGTTTACTAAAATGATTATCAGGACAAGTGTTAGGTAGAATATTTTGTTTTGCCAAACTGCCGTAAAAATCCTTTTGCACAATTGTGAAATCCTAAACTTGCCTAGGATTAGCGAAAATGGTTTGAATTTATCTGCTGTAGCCCTAATAAACGAATCTAATCTTATTAGCGCTCCCCGCGTGCGCCTATGCATTCTAACCGATGGCCCAGCTATTTTATCATTGCCGTAAAGCCACTTGTGTTTTTTTAACTTATTATCGAACGACCGAAAAGGCTTTTTAGTCTTATGCCATTTTATGGCTATCATGTACTGCATCATACACATAGACACGATCATTTTATTAATTAAATAGTCTTTTTTCTGTGGAGAAAGGCTGTCTTCGTAACGCTCGAATTCATTGACTAATCTTAGGCAAACCTTTTCGTGCGCATAGACATTCTTTATCACAGACTCTCTGGACATAGACTGCCCCTCTCGCTCTAGCCTATAGTAATATATCATTAAAGGATAATATGAAACGGTCTCTGCCTTGATATAGCATATCAGATTGTACTCTTGGTCTACATAGTAACAATGTTCATCTATTTTAAAGTTGGCTTTTTTCAGCAGTGATGTCCTTATGGTAGCAGTTGGTAACGTTGGTCCCCAATCGCTAAACTTAACGTCGGATAGCTTCATCTGTTTATACTCGTCTAGATTCATATAAAATGTTACTAGCCGATTAGTCTTAGTCTTGATGAAATACTCCATATAGTCTGTCAGGACTAGATCACTCGACTCAGTGCGTAGGTGGTCTAGGAACTTTTTGAGCTCCTCCGTATCATACCAGTCGTCCCCGTCTAATAGTCTGAAATATTTTCCTCTGGCTTTGTCTACGCCCACATTTATTGTCGAGCCGTGCCCACCATTTTCCTTATTAATCATTTTTACACATTCATACTCTAGCGCCAATGCATTTCCTATGCTTTTCGTGTCGTCAGAAGAACCGTCGTTTATTATGAGGATTTCTATATCATTGTTCTGATTTGCATTAGCTACGGATCGTACAGTCTGCTCTAAAAAACCGGACACATTATACGCCGGTATCGCCACCGTGAGTAGGACATCTTCTTTTTTTATCTTGCTCATATTTGTTACCTCTAGTAATTTAGCTTTTTAAGCATGGTTGATATTTGCTTGTCGAATTCCTCAGGAGAATGTAGCTTTGCCAACTTATTGCGCAATTTGGTTGCCCTTTCTTCGGCCACAACCTCATTAGACAAGATACTTTCTATAGCACCCGCAAACTCAGCAGTAGAATCTACGTCATGGATAAGAACCGCACCCTTTCCTAAGGCACTAGGAATCCCGCCGATAGCGCTACTGACAATCGGCAAAGCAGCGAGACCAGCCTCTAGCACAACATTGGGCGTACCATCGTTCCTTGATGTATATAAAAACAGGTCATATTTATTCAAGTTTATATCTTGGAAAAAGTTTTTATAAGCCCCTTTATATGCAATGTTAGGGAGTTCTGCGGATATAAATGGATTTTCGTTTTTGTACTGATGCGGGTCTAGCTCTCCGTAACACTCTATTTTAATATCCCTGCGACCCTGTAAAGCCCTTGCAATATCCACTACCATTTCTGGGTTTTTTTCTTTTCTTATATGCGCCGCCCATAGTATGTTCTTAGTAGGGCCACTGCGCTTGCGCCGCTTGCTTGGTAGTGGCAGAAGTTGTTTATGAACTAATACCTTGTTGTCGTCAAATCCGAAATCGTCTACCCATATCTCTTTCATGCTTTCGCTGTCCGTGGTGATCAGGTCGCAATATTGGTAATTTTCCACCATGTGTTCTACAGAATAGCCGTTTTTACGGTTGGCTGGGCTAGTCAGGTAGTTATATCCCGTAAATACAATCTTAGCCTCTCCGCACGACCTTATGACGTCGCCATATTTAGCGACATAGTTATATCCCAATTCCGACAAGACAACATGAATTACCCTTGGAGCGATGTTGTTTAATAGAGATGATAGGGTAGTGTATATAAGCTGAGCTTGTTTCTCTCCGTAGTCGGCACTAGTAATCTTAGGTAGATCTAGCAAGGCCACATTCTTATCAAGCCCTAAAGTACGCCTTGGGGCGCTTCCCCTAGACTGTTCGGTTGTTATTATTAATACTCTCTTACTTGGGTCCTGTTGCGCAATTGAATTGGCATAATTAATTATAAAAAGATCTGCTCCGCCATGAATTAGCCACGGGACAATGAAGACATAGTCATAGCTGTCGCCGTCTAGCTGTTCGCACGAGGTCGCGTAGGTTTGTAATAGGGCATTTTCAGCATGTAATATTCTTTGCGTATAGTTGTCATATTGTCTTGACAAATATGTGGCCACCTCGATATCAATATCGCCTAGTCCGGCTATTTCTAGTTTCATTGGCTCAGAAATGTACATATCCGCTTCTTCTTTGCGGTGTGAGCGGAAAATTTTTTTATACATAGCTAGTGTCTTTTTTGCTATATAGGTCAGCGCAGCATCGTCTTTGCACAATGCATATCCCGCTTTTTTTATAAAATCTTTGGCGCTTGATAGCCTAGTTTTTTGACCGCTAAGCAACTCCTCTCTTTTCTCTTCGGAGCCGAGTTCTAGCCAACCCCTAAATGAAGCTGAGCTCAGCTTGCGCAAGGTAGGGAACGGTAATATCTCAGAAAAATACGTGACACCGCCAAGCATATTTTGGTTAACACAGTAGCATGTATCGGTTATGGATGTTATTCTTCGAGAATAGCTACCAGAATTAAGCCTGTCTAAATCCACCAAACACCCGTCGAAGTCATTCAGTATTCTTCCTGCATTATTAAAGCACGAAACATGGCTAGACCTATCATGAAAGATAAACGTCGCCTCTGGCGCTACGGCGATAGATGAATTCCTTTTAATTGACTCTATCGCTTTATAGAGAAAAGAATGTGACACTATATTGCCCGCACAAATATTAAGGATGTATCTAGCGTTAGCTATTTTCGACAGTTCATCACTAGCTATATTTATGTTATTCTTTGTTAGAAAGCCCTCTCTTTCGGTTAGGTAATCGACTATGTCCCGGGGAATGTCAGTATCCGATGCATCTATAGTGGTAAAAATCTTGTATTTAGACGTATGGGCCTGTTTCACTATGCTAGTTAGCGTTTTGTGCAAATCAAGTCTACGTCCATGCCCGCTAATTTTAATTCGGATTATTAAATCGTATGATTTCATTTTGACATCATATCATATGTTGATATGATATAAAAATGATAGGAGCAAAATCTATGACAAAAACTTTACCTAAATCTACTAAGAACTTAATAATCGGTGGTGGGCTATCTGGCCTTACATTGGCTTATTTTTTGGAAAAAGACTACTTGGTAGTTGAAAAAGAATTTTCTTTTGGAGGGTACTGTAGGACAGTAGATAATAAGGATTATGTATGGGATTATGCTGGTCACTTCTACCACTTTCAAACAGAAGAGTTCAAAAGGCTTTTCACGTCATTAGTCGAGCCAGAAGAGATCGTACACCAAAAGAAAGTTACTAAGATTTATTATAAAGATAAGTTGATAGACTACCCTTTTCAGACGAACATTCACGAGCTCGAGAAGACGGAATTTATAGACTGTTTGTATGACTTGTTTTTCAGAGCTGAGAAAGAAGAATATGATAGTTTCCTGGACATGCTGTACGGCAAATTCGGTAAATCTATAGTTGAAAAATTTTTAAAACCGTATAATGAGAAGCTGTATGCCACCAATCTTGGAAATTTAGATAAGGACGCTATGGGTAGGTTTTTCCCTTATGCCGATATAGAGGCGGTAATTCAAAATATGAAGAAGCTAAGTGAGAAGTCATATAATGACACGTTCCTATACTTAAAGAGGGGTACTGGATACTTTATAGACAAGCTTGCTAGCCAGTTAAATGAGAAGAATATAATAGCCGATTGTCCAGTAGCATCTATAAACAGCGAAGAAAAATACGCCGTGATGGCTGATTCGCAAAGAATTTATTATGAGAATTTAATAAACACGGCTCCACTAAATAATTTTCTGTCTATGACGGGCCTTGACAATAGCCTATTAAAAGAATTATCATATAATAAGGTGCTTGTCCTTAATCTTGGCTTTGACCGCCCATCGCCCAGATATAAGAAAGAACATTGGGTATACTATCCAGATAAGGAATTGAACTTTTACAGAGTCGGCTTTTATAATAATATTCTTGGAACCGACAAACTAAGCTTGTATGTCGAGATTGGCTTCTCTAAAGACCAAGAGGTCAGCGCAGACGCCCAGCTCGCCTTGACGCTGGATAACCTAAAAAAAGTCGGCATAATTTCTGACGATATGCGCCTAGTGGATAAGAATGTGATTCTGATGGATCCGGCATACGTCCATATAGAAACTGAGACCAATAGTGCCGTACACAGATTAATCGCTGACATGGAAAAGAATAATATATATACGCTGGGGCGTTATGGTAAATGGACATATTCGTCTATGGAGGATTGTATGATTTGGGCAAGAGATTTGAGTAAACTTCTTGGCGACTAAACCTCTTGAAGCTAGCTTATTTTTGCGACAAGATTATCATGTTTGGCATTTTTCTTGCAACTCTTGTGCCGGTTTCTTGATTAATGTTGGACGGAGAGTTTATTAAGCGGGTCTGCTCAGCTTCTTGCTCTATAATCGCAACATCGCCCCCACCAGCCCCTAAAATACCGTCGACAACGCCCTCACTTACCATGAGACTGGCGAGTTCGCGTATAGATACTCCGGCACTTTCTTTTTGTCTACCATCAACAGCGACTATAATTAAATTTCCCTGGGAATCCGCTCCGTACCCTATCAGGGGGACTTTTTGTTCTGGCAATTTATCGGTTATGGCATATATAGTTCCATGGGAACCATGATGCGTCCTATATGCTGGTATTCCGGCTACTTGTCCTCTTAGCTCATTATCGGTGGCGGCTAATTCTGGAGATATGCTTTCCATATCTAGGCGAAAGGTAGTTAATGCCCCCTTAGCTAAATTTCTAAGCTTTTGTGACGTAATCGGTAGTTTTCTTACATTCTGGAAAAAACTTCCGTCCACTGCGACGCCATCCGAAAAATCGACAACCGCACGAGCATCCGCTATGATTCTCGAATCAGAGCTAATATCCTCAATTCGTACTGGCTCCCCACCTTTTACGATTTGAGCACCATTAAACCCAG
>JGI994J12354_10004264_pt1 | contig 12950 bp, 13 predicted proteins | sample IntmicLarv3ML3BL_FD_12354 | JGI IMG/M metagenome (IMG submission 12354)
TTTAGGCCTGGATTACGGGGATCGGACGATTGGCGTGGCGGTGTCGGATCCGTTTGGCTGGACGGCGCAAGGTGTATGTGTGTTGCGCCGAAAAAATGAAACAGATGTCAAAGCCAATTTGGAAGAATTGGCCGGGTTGGTTTTACAGTACGAGATTGAGGGGTTTGTGCTGGGTTACCCCAAGAACATGAACAATACGGAAGGCCCGCGGTGTGGGAAAACACGCGTGTTTCAAAAACGGCTTTCTAAGCGTTTTCCGCATATTCCCATTGTGCTTCAAGACGAGAGAATGAGTTCCATGGCGGCGGAACGTACATTATTAGAGGCGAATTTGTCCCGCCAAAAGCGCGGACAGGTCATAGACCAAGCGGCGGCTGTGTTTATATTACAGGGATACTTAGACGGCGAAGCCGTTAAGAAGCGCGCCGCACAAACAGAAAACGAGGAGAGGTGACAGTATGAGCGAGGAAAACATGGATGAAATGGATGTTTTGGAAGGTTTCGACGACGAACTTGATACCATTGTGATGACGGATGAGAACGGGAATGAAACAACGTTTTTTGTCGTGGATGAAGTAGAGATGAACGATACGCACTATTTGCTTTTGTTGGACGAATCCATGGCGGATGACGACGAAGCAGACGCTGTGTTGTTTAAACAAGTGGCGGCAGACGGCGACGAGTTTATTTACGAGCCGTTGAACGATGCGGAGTTTGAGGCCGTGGCAAAGGTTTTAAGCGAACGGTTGGACGATTACGAGATTACGTTTTAAGACTTTTATTTATGAGAAACTTCGGTAAAGCAGCCGGGATTCCTATCGTGCTGCTTTCCTATTGTGTAGATTTATTTGTTAAAATTATATGGAGGTGTCATTTTTTTGGCTTCAAAGAAAACTAAATTGAGAGTTTTTTCCCTCGGCGGATTGCAGGAGATTGGAAAAAACATAACGGTATTTGAGTATAGTGACGACATTATTATTGTGGACTGTGGTGTGGCGTTCCCTGAGGACGATATGTTGGGGATTGACCTTGTAATTCCTGATTTTACGTACCTGATTAAAAATAGGGATAAAATCAGAGGCGTGGTGCTGACGCACGGGCATGAGGATCACATTGGCTCGATTCCGTATTTGTATCGTGAGCTTAATGTGCCGATTTACGCGACCAAGCTGACATTGGGCTTGGTTGAGATTAAGCTTAAGGAACATGGCCTTTTGAACAAGGTTACGCGTCAATGCGTGAAAGCGGGCGAAAAGGTGCAGTTGGGCCGTTTTGAAGTAGAGTTTATCGCCGTTACGCACAGTATTGCGGATTCGGTTGCCCTTGCAATTAAGTGCCCGGCCGGGCTTTGTGTGCATACAGGCGATTTTAAGGTGGACTATACACCGATACATGGGCAAAGGATTGATTTGGCGCGTTTCGCGGAATTGGGACGGCAAGGGGTTACTCTGTTTTTATGCGAGAGTACAAATGTGGAATTTAAGGGCTATACCATGTCGGAGCGCTCGGTAGGCGCGGCGTTCGAGAGCATATTCAACGATGCGGCGCAGGCGCATCAGCGCATTATGGTGGCAACGTTCTCGTCGAACATCCACCGCATACAGCAGATCATATACAGCGCCGCCAAGCACGGCCGTAAAATCGCAGTTATCGGGCGCAGCATGATTAACACGGTGACAACGGCCTGTGACCTCGGCTATTTAGAGGTTCCGAAGAATATTATGATCGATATTTCGGAGATTAAAAACTACACGGATGACAAAATTGTTATTATTACCACAGGCACACAGGGCGAACCGATGTCGGCGCTTTCGCGTATGGCAATGTCTGACCATCGTCAGGTTGAAATCAAGCCGGGTGATAAAATTGTTATCAGTGCATCCAGCATCCCCGGTAACGAAAAACCGGTGTCAAAGGTTATCAACGAACTGCTGAAGTTGGGTGCAGATGTTATTTACGAAGGCTTGATGGAAACACACGTGTCCGGCCACGCCAGACAAGAGGAAATCAAGTTGATGCACGCCCTTGTGAATCCCACATTTGTGATGCCGATTCACGGCGAGTATAAGCATTTGCGCAGCCATAAGGAGCTTGCCATTAACATGGGCATGCCTAAGGAAAATGTATTTATCTGCAACATCGGTGAGGTTCTGGAGTTAAACCAAACAAGCGCGCGCGTCAGCGGCACGGTGCCCTCCGGGCAGGTTATGGTGGATGGTATCGGTGTTGGCGACGTCGGGAATATCGTGTTGCGCGACCGCAGACATTTGGCGCAGGACGGCTTGATTATCGTTGTGGTATCGATGGATTCGGAAACAGGGCAGGTTGTTGCCGGACCGGATATCATATCGCGTGGGTTTGTATATGTGCGCGAGTCGGAAGACATGATGGAGCAGGCGCGGATTGTTGTGCGCAAGGCACTCGATAAATGCGAAACAAAACACATCACCGAATGGTCGCATATTAAGAACACGATTAGAGATACGTTAAAAGAATTTGTTTGGCAGAAAACGAAGCGCAGCCCCATGATTCTCCCGATTATTATGGACGTATAAACGCAGGGGCTTGAAAAGGCCGTTGTGAAGGGGGTTGTGCGAATGTGTGCGCTTATGGATTCGGCTAAGGCATTGGCAACGATGCTGGAGTGCAGTGAGTGGTGCATAGCGTATCGCGAGGCAAAAGCCGCCGTTACCGCAGATGCTGTTTTGATGCGGCGGCTTGGCATATATAAGACGCGGCACATGGCGCATCGTATGGGTGCGGCGCTCTCATCCGAGGCGGAAAAGGAAATAGGCGCGTTGTATCATGAGTTGATGCTGGATGAGCGGGCGCGCCGCTTTTTGGAAAGTGAGCGGGAGGCTGTGCAGATAACGGCAAATATCTGCCGTATGCTTACGGAGGCCTGTGGGGTAGATGTGACGTTCCCTGAGCTATAGAGAATCCGGAGGTGTTTAGATGCTTAAAAAGGTTATTAATATAGTGTCGTTTATCACAGGCGGCCTGCTTAATATAGGCGTTGTTTTGCTGACCTTGTTTTTGGTCTATATGGGCATCACCCGTGGGTTTGAGAACGGCAAGCTGTTTTTTACGGATCAAGACAATACCAAGCGGGCATCTGAGGATATCATTATCCACATTCCGGAGGATGCCGATGCCAAGGACATTGGCTTGATTTTGAAAGCACACGATTTGACATCAAATGAGTGGGCCTTCTATTTACAAGCGCGGCTCAATGGCACATATAACCTGTTTCGCCCGGGGGATCATTTGCTGAATGCCAATATGACGGTAAACGAAATTATGGAAATTTTGCAGAAGTCGCAATATTCGTTGCCGGAAGATGAGTTAAAGATCACGATAGTCGAGGGCTTGACAAACAAACAAATCGCGGAGTTTTTAGCGTCCAAGGGCTACTTCACGGCGAAAGAATTTCTTGATGAGTGCGCAGATGGCGAGTATGACTATCCGTTTTTGCAAAATGTCCCCGAAGGACGCGATGAAAAACGGTTAGAGGGCTATCTGTTCCCCGACACATACAATTTGCCGCCAAATCCGACACCAAGGGATGTTATCTCGCGTATGCTAAAGCGGTTCGACGATGTAATGACAGACGAGTTGCGCTTAAAAGCCGAAAATCTGAATATGACGATTGACGAAGTTGTGATTATGGCATCAATTATAGAGAAAGAAATTAAGGTGCCAGGGGAGCGGCCTTTATGTTCGGCTGTTATACACAACCGCCTGGAAGCGGGGCAGAAGCTTGAGATGTGTTCGACCATACTATATGTGCTGGACAAACGTAAGGATCGGTTATTTGATTCGGATTTGCAGGTGGTTTCGCCGTACAACACCTATATAAACGCCGGGCTTCCTGTGGGTCCCATCAGTAACCCGGGAGCAGCGGCCTTAACGGCGGCGGTAAACCCGGCCAATGAAAGCTATTTGTATTTTGTTGTGCGTGACGAAGAAACAGGCGAGCATTTTTTCACGGCCAGCTATGATGATTTTTTGACCGCAAAGGCGCTTTATAATCAGAAGTATTGAGGGTTTGAAATGGGATTGATATTCAAGGAGTTAAGTGCATATTTGCAAACTATACAGCCTTCTTTTTCGGGCATTCTTGGCGATATTCACCGGGATGCCCTGCAGGAAGGCTTTCCTGTCGCGCCGCCTGAAACGGCGCGGTTTTTGGCGTTTTTGGTTTCGCTGACAAAGCCGTGTAATGCGCTTGAAATCGGATGCGCGGTTGGCTTTTCGGCCAGCTTGATTGCCACGCACATGGCGGAAGGCGGCAAAGTCACTACGATGGATCGCTATGCCTATATGCTGGCGCGGGCGCATCCGAACATCGCCAAAATGGGGCTTTCTGATCGAATTACCGTTTTGGAAGGTGATGCGGCAGACATTTTACCCGGTTTAACCGAAGCCTATGACTTTATCTTCCTGGATGCTGCAAAGGGGCAATACGGCCATTTCATGCCGCACTGCCTGCGCCTTTTGCAAAAGGGCGGCATTTTGGTGGCGGATGATGTACTGCAAGAAGGATCCTTGGTAGGCGACAGGTTGGACACTCCTCGCCGTCAGCGTACTATCTACACACGCATGAATGAATTTTTGCACACCCTGTCGCATACAAAGGGGCTGGAAACCAGCATCATCCCTATAGGCGATGGTGTGGCTGTGGCGTTAAAAACGGCGGACACGGTTGTTTGGAAGGGAGATGTTTCGCTTGAGTGAGCATACATATGAACTTCTGGCACCTGCTGGTGATTTGGAAAAGTTGAAGGTCGCCGTAACATATGGCGCAGACGCAGTGTATATGGGCGGGCTAACGCTCGGTCTGCGCAAAAGCGCGAAAAATTTCGATTTGGCACAGATGGAGGAGGGTGTGGCATTTGCCCATGCCCATGGTGCGAAGGCCTATGTAACGGCAAACGTGTTTGCTCGCAATGCGGATTTTGAAGGGATGGGGGATTATTTCCGTACCCTTGCAGGCATTGGTGTGGATGCGCTTATCATTTCCGACCCCGGCATATTCGCTGTCGCGCGCGAGGCAGTGCCTGATATGGACATACATATCAGCACGCAGGCAAACAATACAAACTATAAAAGCGCGCAGTTCTGGCAAAAGCTGGGGGCAAAGCGCGTGGTGCTTGCGCGGGAGCTTTCCTTGGACGAGGTGTCGGAGATTCATGCGCACACCGCCGGGCAGATTGAGCTGGAAGCGTTTGTGCATGGCGCGATGTGCATATCCTATTCGGGACGGTGTTTGTTAAGCAGCTACATGACAGGGCGCGATGCCAATCAAGGCGCATGTGCCCAACCTTGCCGCTGGACGTACCGATTGGAGGAATCCAAGCGCCCGGGTGTGTATTTCCCTGTAACGGAGGATGAGCGCGGCACATATATTATGAACGCGAAAGATTTATGTATGGTCGGGCATCTTCCCGAATTGATGCGCGCGGGGGTGCGCAGTTTCAAAATTGAGGGGCGCATGAAAACACCCTACTATGTGGCGTGTACGGTGCGCGCATACCGGCAGGCGCTTGATGATTTGGCAGTGTCGGAAGCATTGTACCGCGAACGCGTGCCGCTGTATACGCAGATGGTGGCGGAATGCAGCCACAGGCAATTTACAACGGGCGGCTATCACGGCGGGCAGTGGATGGATACGCAAGTTTACGATAACGCGTCCTACGAACGTTCGCATGAGTTTTTGGCGATTGTGCGGGATTTCGATACAGAAACGGGTCTGGCGGTCATTGAGCAAAGGGGCAAATTTATCGTCGGAGAGCGATTGGAGTTTTTTTGCGCTGGCGGCAAAACTTTTTCACAATCGGTCGCGGGTTTATGGGATATGGATGGCAACGCGGTTACCGAAGCCCCGCATCCTATGCAGCTTTTGCGCATCCGCACAAATAAACCTGTGGCGGCCTTTGATTTTCTACGAAAAGAAACGGAGGAGAAGGCGTGAGAGATGCATACCGAGTGCCCTTGGCGGGCTGTTTGAATTTCAGAGATTTGGGCGGATATGCCTGTGCGGGCGGGCAAACCACGCAAGCAGGCAAGTTGTACCGTTCCAATTGTTTGTCCGGGCTGACTGATGCCGATATTGCAGCCATTGAGGTGTTGGGAATCAACGGTGTAGTGGATTTGCGGTTCCCCGATGAGGCGGAGAAAGCGGTGAATCGCTTGTGCGGGCGCAATGGGGTAATGTATGCAAATATCTCCATCGCGGAAACTATACAGATGACACCACTGGATTTCCCGGCTAGCATGGCGCAATTTTATATTGACTTGGCTCGCAAAAGCGGGCCGTTGATTGCAGAGGTTTTTCGCTTTTTCGCAGACCATGCCAATCGGCGCTTTGTGTTTCACTGCACAGCGGGGAAGGATCGAACAGGTGTGATTGCCGCGCTTTTGCTCGATTTGGTGGGTGTATCCCATGAAGATATTGTGGCGGATTATATATTGACACAGGAATATACGTGGGATACCTTTATGCGAATGAAGGCTGCAATAGAGGCGGAGCGGGGGTTTCATTTGGATGATTATATTTTTGAGGCACGCGCGGAAAGCATGGAAGCGTTTCTGGCGGAGCTATATGCGTCCTTTGGCGGAACGGCGGCGTATTTGAAAAAGCAGGGCTTGACAGACGCAGCGCTTGCTGCTGTGCAAGGGATGCTTTTGGTATAAAAAACAGGCGGCAAAACGAAAAACTTCGTTTTGCCGCCTGTTTTTGTGCTGTGTTCTTTACATTTGCAAGGCAAAGTGATAAAATACTTCTTATACAGATTTTGAGGGGGCACAATTGTATGGCATTTCAAATACCAAAGGGCTACACATCTAAGCTAACCATTCGCGAAACAGAGCGAGGTATCAAGGCCATAAAGGATCATTTTGAGCAAAGCTTGGCGCGGAGGCTTTCGCTGAACCGCATTTCTGCACCGCTGTTTGTTTTCCGTGAAACGGGGCTGAATGATGACCTAAACGGTGTAGAGCGCCCCGTGCGGTTCTCTGTAAAAAACGCAAATGACCGCGAGGTGGATGTGGTGCATTCTCTTGCCAAATGGAAGCGCGTGGCCTTGCAAAAATACGGGTACACACATGGCGAGGGCATATACACAGACATGAACGCCATCCGCCGTGATGATGATTTAGACAACACGCACTCTATATACGTGGATCAATGGGATTGGGAGCGCATCATATCCCGCGAAGAGCGGAATTTGGCGACATTACAAGCCACTGTGCAAGAAATTTTCGCGGCAGCCAAAGAAACCGAAAGCTATATCAACGGCGTTTTCCCTTGTTTGGCGATGTATTTGCCGGAGGAGCTTACTTTCATCACATCGCAGGAATTGCTGGACAAATATCCCGATTTGGATGCCCAGGCGCGCGAGGATGCCATCTGCCGTGAGCACGGGGAGCGCGGGGCCGTGTTTGTTATGCAAATAGGCGGAGCTTTGTCAAACGGCGAACGGCATGGCAGCCGCGCCCCGGATTATGATGACTGGACGCTGAATGGTGATTTGCTGCTGTGGTATCCTGTGCTTGGCCATGCGTTTGAGCTTACCTCTATGGGGATTCGGGTGGATAAAGATGCCCTTTTGCGCCAACTTGATATTTCGGGACACAATGACCGCGTGGGGCTTCCGTATCACCAGGCTGTGGCAAAAGACAAGCTTCCTTTGACAATTGGCGGCGGTATCGGGCAATCCCGGTTGTGCCAGTTTCTAATGAACAAGGCGCATGTCGGTGAGGTTCATGCCTCCATATGGCCGGAAGAAATGATCGCACAGTGTGAGGAGAATGGGATTCATTTGTTGTAAATTATATACTTTAGGAGAATGATATGCTCAAACGCTTTTTCCCGGATGCCTTCTATTCGTCTATATTCGATATACCGTTTGACGCGTTGCAGGAAGCGGGTGTGTGTGGTTTAATTGTGGATATAGACAACACCTTGGCGACCTTTGACGTGCCCGATCCGCCGGAGCAGGTGGTGCAACTGTTGGCGGATTTGAGGGATGCCGGTTTTCGCGTTTGCCTGTTTTCCAATAACAGCGAGAAACGGGTGACACGGTTTAACGCGCATCTTGGCCTGCCTGCGATATATAAAGCGGGCAAGCCTAAGAAACGCGGGATACGGCGGGCGCTGGGCTTGCTGGATACGGAGGCAGAGCAAACCGCCTTAATCGGCGACCAGTTGTTTACGGACATTTGGGGCGCAAACCGCTGCGGCATCAAATCGATTTTGGTGGAGCCTATCGCCAAGCGGGATGAGTGGACGGTCAAACTGAAACGCAAGCCCGAGCAGTGGGTGATGCGGGCATACAGAAAGAGGTGCAGGCCATGATTTGCGCGACACATACGGCGCAAACCCCTGTGTATGGCGTTATCGGCGACCCGGTGGGGCATTCGTTTTCGCCCGTGATTCAGCAGGCCATTGCCAAAGCGGCAGGGGACGATTTTTTATACACGGCATTTCATGTGAAGCCGGAAAACGTGCGTGATGCCATTAAAGGCGCGTATGCACTGAATATCCAAGGCCTTAACATAACCATACCGCATAAGCAAAGCGTGATGGCACATTTGGCGCACACAGATGCCTCGGCTCTTGAGGCGGGGGCAGTCAATACATTAAAATACATGCCCGACGGTTATCATGGCTGTAATACAGACATTGCAGGCATCGCATATACGTTGCGGGCATATGATGTATCAGCAAGCGGCGCGGTGTGCATTGTGCTGGGCGGCGGCGGCAGCGCCCGGGCGGCGCTTGCGGCGTTAGCGCGAGGCGGGGCCAAGCGGATTTATCTGATAAACAGAACTGCTGAGAAAGCGCATGATTTGGCCGAAAGGATGCAGACGCTATATACAGCGGAGATCGTTGTTGTGCCGCTCGACGACATTGGCCGTATTGATTTTGCCGATGTGCTGATACAAACAACTTCCGCTGGCTTCGGCACACAAAGTCATCTGTCACCGATTGCGGGTGCGCAGTTTTGCAGGCGGGTCGGGACAGTGTTTGACATCATATACACACCGTGGGAAACCAAGCTTTTGCAGGAGGCGCGCAGTTGCGGGGCGCTGTGCATCAATGGGTTTGATATGCTTGTGTACCAAGCGGTTGCGGCCTATGAAATTTGGCACGGTAAGCAATTTAGCAGCGAGTTTGTGACCGGCGTTTTGGCGGAGTTGAAAGCGTATTATATGGTGGCGATAGAAGGCTTGCACCAATAACTAATGAGTTTTTTTGGTTTTTCGGCGAAAAGGCTTGAATTATTGCATATTTTAGGTTATTCTATATAAGTTAAGGCTTTGCATAAGTTTAATTGTTCAGGAGGAATATTGCATGATTTCCGCAAGCGAATTTAGAAACGGCGTTACCATTGAGTATGAGAACGAAATTTATACCATTATTGAGTTCCAGCATGTCAAGCCGGGCAAGGGTGCGGCCTTTGTTCGCACAAAGATTAAGAACATCATTTCCGGCGGCGTGGTGGAAAAAACATTCCGCCCGACCGAAAAGATGCAGCGCGCGCATATTGAGCGCAAAGATATGCAGTACTTATACGCAGAGGGAACGTTGTTCCACTTCATGGATGTGGAATCGTATGACCAAATCGCGATTGATGCAAGCGACGTGGGTGACGCATTGAAGTATGTTAAGGAAAACGAAATGGTTAAAATCCTTTCGCATAACGGCAATGTATTCGGTTTGGAACCCCCCACTTTTGTGGAGCTTGCCGTAACCGACACCGAGCCCGGCTTCAAAGGTGATACCGCACAGGGCGCAACAAAGCCAGCTACAGTTGAAACAGGGGCAAGCATCAATGTGCCGTTGTTCATTAATGTTGGCGATACAATCAAAATCGACACCCGCACGAATGAATATCTCGGCCGTGTGTAATTGAATTGAAATCAATAGTCCTTTATGCTGCCCTTCTTCCCGATCTTCGGTAAGGAGGGCGGTTTGCAATCAACGATTGGGGGAATAGGCATGAAAAATCTGGCAAATCAATATAAGGAGTTGCGTATGCTGGCGCAGGCCGTCGATTACGACCGCACTTCCGCGGAAGGGAAGCTGCTTGCGGGAATCATGGATATGCTGGGGCATATGGCGGAAGCCATTGAGGTTGAGTTTGTAAGTGCCGACACCGGCGGCGTGGATATGTTTTTATATGATTGTCCCGGCTGCGGTGCGGTCATCGAAATCAATGAAGAAACCATTGAACGCGAGAGACATATCATCTGCCCGAAATGCAACGACCCCATCATCATTGCCACGCACGGCGCATAGGCGGTATAAGGAGGCGGGAGTATGAACGATGAAAGCTACGCAAAGTACAAAGACATACGAAACACAGCGTGGGAAATGCTGTTGAATTTCAAGCCCAATTGCCTGCCCATAGATATCAACGGCATCGCTGCGGCGTGTAATGTCACAGTGCAAACCTATGCCAAAAGCGAGGAATTGACAGCGGCCTGCGGTTTGGAGTCCGTGCGTGACGAAAACCGCGCTTTTTCGGTGTTTACAGATCGCTGGTATATCCTTTATGACGATGCGGACGATGCGCCTCTTTTTGCGGTGGCGCATGAATTGGCTCATATCCTCCTGAAGCATCCGTTTATGCGGCAGAAGGTGGGCTTCTTTACAGCCAGTTATTCTAACTTTAACCGCGATGAGCTTTGTTTGCTTGCGGAGGAGCAGGACGCCAATGCTCTAGCCACGCGGTTGCTTGCGCCTGCGTGCATTCTGCGCCGGTTAAAGGTTTGCGATGCCGAAACGCTGATATGGCTGTGCGGGCTGCCGTTTAGCGTGGCCGAAGCACGAGCGGAACGCATGGCGCAGTTGGTTAACCGCGATAAATTCTTCTTACATAAAGATGAGGAGCGGGTATACGAGCTATTTAAGGAATTTGTCAGCCAAGCACCCAATTTGTTTTTGGAAGAAGCGTAGACAGCACGGCGATTTGATACCAAGGGCCAATTGTTTTCAGGAAGCCGATTCACGGAGGAGGGGAACATATGCTTCTGCGCATGGTTTTGGGCCGCGCAGGTACGGGCAAAACAACATTTTGCTTGCAAGAAATGGCGGCTGCGCAACAAATGGATGACAAGCAAGCGCTTTTGTATATTGTACCGGAACAGTTCTCTTTACAATCTGAAAAGGCTTTGCTTGAAGTCACCGAAAACGGCGCCCTTACCCGTGCAGAAACGTTAAGCTTCCGCCGTTTGTCCTTTCGTGTGTTTTCGGAAATGGGCGGGTTTGACAAGGTGGTGCTGGAGGAGGTTGGCCGCAATGTGATTTTGCGCAAAATACTCTTTGACGTAAAGCCGCAGCTTGCATATTTCACAAGCTCAATGGACAAGCAGGGGTTTATCGAGAGCTTGGGCGGCATGTTGGGGGAGTTGTATCAATATGAGATTCTGCCCGAAACCTTGCGGCAAGCGGCGGGTGCAGTGTCCGGCAATGAAGGTCTGCGTTTGAAGTTGCACGATCTTTCGATTATTTTGAACGCGTATGGCGCATATTTGGCGGAACATAATTTGTCAGGCGAGGATGCGCTCGACCTTTTGGCGGACAGCCTTTGCCATTCCGCGCTTGTGCGCGGCGCACAGGTATGGATTGATGGATTCAAAAGCTTTACCCCGCAGGAATACCGAGTGCTAGAACAAATCCTGCGTCATGCAGATTGCGTGACGGTTGCCTTAACGGTTGATAATGCGCAAAATGGGTATCCTGATTTGAAGCGGCAGGATGCATTTTTTGAAACCAAGAACACTGTAAATATGTTGTGCCGTTTGGCACATGACGCGGCTGTGCCAATTGCAGAGGCGGTTGGGCTTTCGATACCCAGGCGGTTTGACGATGCGCCCGCCCTTGCGTTTTTGGAATCGCGGTTTATGGGCTACCGGCAGGAACAATACGGCGGGGACGCGGCCTGTGTGCGTTTGGTGCAGGCAGACAATATGTATACGGAGATACACGCCGCCGCGCGCACCATTGTGGAATTAACAAGGGAAAAAGGGCTGCGCTATAGCGAAATTGGTATTGTCTGTGCCTCGCATGAAGCCTATGCCAAAAGCGTGCAAGCTGTGTTCGCGCCTTATGGCATACCTGTGTTTATTGACGCGAAAGAGGATATTTTATCGCATCCTTTGGCGGAATATATCCGTTCTGCACTTGAAATCATCACAAGCGGCTGGCAGTACGAGAGTGTGTTTCGTTTCCTGAAAACGGGCATGACAGATATACCGCGTGCGGATATCGATAAATTGGAAAATTATGTGCTGGCATATGGCATCCGTTTTGGCCGCTGGCAAAAAGAATGGGAGTACGGCTTCGATGGGGCATATGAACGGTTTGACCGCACTGAAATGAACGCCCTGCGGGAGCGCGTGCTGGCGTTGCTTTCGCCGCTGACAGGGAAGTTTACGCGGTCGTCTAAGCATGAAGCCTCCACCTTTTGCCGCGTTTTGTACGATTTTTTAGCGGAGGGCAAGGCGCTCGCGGTGCTGGAACGCTGGATGGACGAGGCGCGCGCACACGGGCAAAACCTGCTTACGCAAACGCATGGTCAAGTTTGGGACGGCATCGCGGATTTGCTGGACAAAATATATGAAACTTTGGGAAACGAGCGCATGGGAACAACGGATTTTGCGCGCGTTCTGGAGGCGGGTTTTTCAGCGATATCTCTGGGGCTTGTGCCGCCTTCATTGGATCAGGTGATTGTCGGCGATTTGCGGCGGTCGCGCCTGCCCGAGGTAAAAGCACTGCTGCTTTTAGGCGCAACCGAAGGTGCTTTGCCCGGAAATGCGCCCTCGGATGGGGTGCTGACGGATGAAGAGCGGCGGAATCTGGCGAAGATGGGGGTACGCCTGGCGCCCGATGCGCTGTCGCGCGCGGTGGAAGATCATTTTGCCGTCTATGGCGTGCTGAC
>JGI994J12354_10004265_pt1 | contig 12950 bp, 13 predicted proteins | sample IntmicLarv3ML3BL_FD_12354 | JGI IMG/M metagenome (IMG submission 12354)
TTGGCAAACCTAATCTATTATATCAAAGGAGAATTTTTTATCATACTCATAGCCCTTGGCTTTTCAGAACCACTCGCATAGCAAGTGGTTTATTTTACAAATAAAAAAAGTGTCAGTGAAAACTGACATTTTTTTAAATTTAAAACAAGTTCCTTTTTTATATGTTTTTCTTTTTAAAATCATTGCAATTTCTATTTATTAGAATTAATTTAAAATCAATTTAGAATTAATAAAGAAAAAACAGAAGAAATTTTAAAAAAAAGTGATGACAAATTGATATTATTATGGTATTATAAAAAAAAGAAGTAAAATGAGGTATTAAAATTGGATAAAAGAAACGGAAATATATCGATTAGTATTATTATGGTTGTGTTTCTATCTTCTGTTATTTTTTCTATTTCTTTTGTGAGTATAAAGAGACAAAATGATACTAAAAACTTAAACAATAGCAAAATTTTGATATATGAAATATATAAAAAATATTCAACTTTAGCCTTTGATCAATATAAAGAATATAATATAGTTTTTGATTATGATTTAAAGGAAATTGAAGTGTTGGATTCTTCAAAAAAAACTATTGAAAAAGTTCAACTACTATCTTCTGTAGAATATGCCACTGTCTACGGAGACAATATCTTGAGAAAAATAGAAAATAAAATAACAGTTAATGGAAATATAACACCCATGTATAGCATATATATATTTGGAAGGGAAAATATAGCAAAGTATAGGATTTCCCTTTATGGATTCGATACTTTAAAGTATTTGAGAATAAATATATACAAAAATATAAGTGACAAAAAAGCAACTTATGGGGATATTATTAATTTTCATAAGAAATTTAGTGCAGAATCTAATAAATTATGGGAAAAGGAATAAAAACTTTGGGAGAAATTAATGAAAAGGGTATTAGGAATAGTTCTGTTACTTGTTCTTTTTTGTGTGCTCATATTACCAATGGAAAAAAAAGAAGTGGTAAAAGTCATTTTTAAATATAATGAGAGTGAAATAGTCTATTATTATGAATTTATATTCAGAGATGACAACGCAGTATTATCTGCCTTTGTGGAGGAATAATATGAAAAATACAATACAATCATTTGAATTTATAGATAATAATTTTTCTGTTAGTGGTCAAGAATATAATAAAGAGTTTACAAAAAATTATATTTTTGACAAAAATTTTTTTGAAAACTTAATACTAAGGGATTTAGAAGAAAATGATTATTATTCCAAAATTTTTCTGCCCATTGAAATAAAAGAGAAAAATGTAACTATTATCACTTACCAGTATATTGAAAACGAGTTTTCAAATATATTTTTCACTAAATATAAAAAAAAATTAATATATTATTTTATTTCTGAAAATGATTATATAGTTGTTCATAGTAATTATGTTGAACTTAAAAAAAGATTTTTATCAAAAGATTACGAAGAAATATTTAACCCCATTGACAAAAACGATTATGAAGTAAAGGAAAATACATATACAAATGATTATTTGGACATAGATGATACCTTAAATGCTGAAAGTCCCGCGATTATCAAGGGAATTACTGCACTAATACATCAGGCATTGGAGCAAAAAGCTAGTGATATTCATTTGGAGCCCCAAAAAGAAAGAATTCTGATAAGATATAGGATTGATGGCGTTTTGATAGTGGTGAGAGAAATAGCAATAAAACTACACCAAGGATTTGTATCAAGGTTAAAAATAATGTCCAACTTGGATATCACTGAAAGACGTCTTCCGCAAGATGGACGTTTTAGGCTAAAAAGTAATAACGAAGAGATTGATTTTAGAATTTCCATTGTTCCAACCATACATGGTGAAAAAGCTGTAATTAGGATACTTAATAATAATATACTAGATATAAATTTGGAAAATATAGGCCTTAACGACAAAAATTATTCGCTTCTTTCCAAAGAGATAAAAAAAACAAAGGGTATTATCTTGGTCACAGGACCCACAGGATCTGGAAAAAGTAGTACACTATACGCCATCATTAAAACCATTAACAATGAGGATATAAATATTTGTACTGTGGAAGATCCAGTGGAAAATCAAATAATTGGAGTAAATCAAGTACAGTGCCATCATGAGATTGGAAGGGATTTTAAAACTATATTGAGAGCCTTTCTTAGGCAGGATCCAGATGTTTTGATGGTAGGAGAGATTAGAGATTATCCCACAGCAGAAATCGCCATTAAAGCTGCAATGACTGGACATTTGGTCTTTTCCACATTGCATACTAACGATGCTATAAGTGGAGTGTTTAGATTGACTAATCTAGGAATAGAATCCTATATGATCTCAGCCACTGTCAATCTTATTATATCTCAAAGACTGGTCAGAAAACTTTGTAATAACTGCAAAATAGTAGATGAAAATTACCGTGAAAAGCTCTCTCTTTTGAAAAGCTCTTTAAAGAATTCATTTCAAAAATTTTATACTGAAAAAGGCTGCAAAGATTGTAATTTTACCGGATATAAAGGAAGAATTGGTCTATTTGAAATTTTTCATCTTAATGATACCATAAGAGAAGCTATTGATAAGCATAAAAATTTAACAACTTTGATAAATATATCTAGAGAAAATGGAATGATTTTTCTTTTGGATGATGCTTTGGAAAAGGCCGAGGCAGGAATAACTTCTTTGGACGAAATAATAAGACAATATTAGTAGGTGATAGAATGGAGAACTATGAATTTATAGCCTATAATAAAAAAGGCCACAAAATAACTGGCACAAAGACCGCATTATCTCTTGAGGATGCCAAAATTGCCATAAAAAAAGACAAACTAATACTAAGAAAAATCAAAAAACTTAATGAAAACAAAATCTCTCTTCCCTTAAACTTTCTCTCTCAAAATAGAATTTCTAAAGAAAAAATTTTACAGTTTACTGACGAGATAAAATTAATACTAGAAAGCGGAATTGGTATAATTGAAGCTTTGCAGATGCAAGAGGATGAAACAAAAGAAAAACATATAAAAAAAGTCATAATTAATATTAAAAACAATATAATAGAAGGAAGTTCCATTTGGGAGTCTTTTGGAAAATATGAAAATATTTTTGGAAGTTTTTATATAAATTTAATAAAAATAGGAGAATTTTCTGGAACCCTTAGTGAAAACTTTGAGAGATTAAGTCAAAATTTGAAAATGGAAATTAATATAAAAAATAAAGTGAAAGAGGCAGCTTTTTATCCTGGAATAATCTTAAGTTTTTCCATAGTAGTAATTGTATTTTTGCTAAAATATGTATTACCCAATTTTCTTCAAATATTTGAAGAAAGTCCCGTGGAATTACCAATGATAACAAGAGTCTTTATTCATTTGGGAAATCATGTTGGTAAGAGTCTTTTGATCTTAACCACCATAGTGAGCGCTGGATTTTATTATCATAAAAAATTATTACAAAAAGATAAATATAGATATTCTTTTCATTATTATTTGCTAAAAATTCCTCTAGTGAGAGATATTATAAGCAAAAAGTTATTAACTACAATATCCAAAAATTTTTCATTAATGATAAACGCTGGTATTGGAATTATTGATTCTATAGATAACATCTCGACTAATTTGGGAAACGACTACATAACGGAAAATCTTTTTCAAATGAAAAGCAAAATACTCGCTGGAAATAGTATAGGAAGTTCGATAAGGATTTTAAATATTTTTCCAAATAATTATATCAAAATGATAAATATTGGAGAAGAAACAGGGAAAATAGTTGAAATGTTTGACAAAATATCTGAAATTTCAAGAGAAGAAATGGAGAAAGTTATAAAAAAATTTCTTGTTATTTTGGAACCTCTTCTAATATTAATACTAGGAATAATTATTGGGTTGGTTGTCATTGCTATTTATTTACCAATTTTTAGTATGAGTGACATTGTAGTATAAATTATTATATTCTAAAAAGATTATGAGGGAGGACAATGAAAAAGAAGAATAGTGGGTTTACATTGATTGAATTGGTTGTAGCCATTGCCATCATAGGTATTTTATCCACCTTGGTAACTCCAAAGGTGCGAGAACAATTAGCAAAAGGAAGAGATGCCAAAGGAATAGCATTTTTAAATGCTCTAAGGACAGCTAGCGAATTATATTACATTGAATACGGAAAGCCACCTTTGGAAGATATTACCAAAGGTGGAAATCCAGCTGATGTAGAAAGTTCACTGGATAAACTAAAAGAATTTTTGGATCCCAAAGGAGAGTCATTTATAAAAAATGGAAAAATTCAAATAGGAGGTGTTAGAAAACAAGTATCTGGTGCTGGCGGACCAGAAGCAGAAAAAAAAGTAATCTTTGGAGGAGAAATATCTTTTACTTTTATAAATCCAGATGGAGCCTCCCTCAACCAAGGGGATGGAGTCTATATTTGGTTTAAGGAAGAGACAGGAAGAGAATATGATAGCAGTGGAAGATTGTGGAAAGATTATTAGTGGTTTGGACTTTTTATTTAATATTGCTTTGTTAATAATTTCTTTTTTGATAATTTTTATAGATATAAAAAAATTGGTCATTCCAGATACTTTGAGTTTATTATTTATAACTATGATTATTATCAAAAAAGGGTTTCATTATTATACAATTGAAAGAAGCATTTTGGGTATGGGAGTTTATATATTGCCCTTCATATTTATTTATGGATATATTTCAGAATTACTAAAAAGAGAGTTGGTTGGATTTGGTGATATTAAACTTCTTTTGGGAATTGGTTATTGGATGGAATACCAATCTTTTTATGAATTATACTTTTATTATTTTGTGACTTTTTTAGTGGCGGCAGCCTATATAATGATAAGTTTTGCAATCTATAGAAAAGTAAAAAGAGAAATTCCATTTGCTCCATTTCTTTTGATAAGTTTTATATATTTTTATTTTAAGGGGAACTTATGAAAAATACTAAAAAAGGAATTACATTGGTCGAAATCATAGTTGCAATGAATCTATTTCTCTTGGCAGTGGTTCCCACAATAAGAATAAATGTTAATATTTTAAAAGCCAACAGAGTATATGGGCAATTGGAAGAAGAGCAAAAATTATTTGAAAATATTGTTAATACAATAAAATTAAGAAAATATAATGATTTAAGAAAATTTGTGGGAATTCACAATTATATTTTTCAAGAGGGAGAGGGCAACAAGATAGAACTCTTTCCAAGAGATAATCTTATAAAGGAAATCAGTAGTGCGAAATGTGAAAATATGGGGAAAAAAATAGTAATAAGGGTATTAGAAATAGATAATATAAAAGGTATTCTTTTGATTATTGAAATGGAAAGTGATAAGAAAATATATCAAGAAAAGAGGTTAATCCTTGATTTGTAGAAAATTAAAAAATAGTTATTTATAAGCGTGGGAGATGACTTATGCATAACAAAGTGAAAAATAGAGGCCTTACATTGGTTGAATTAGTACTATCAATGGGAATTTTAGGAATTATTCTAATGCTTATATTTCCAATGATATCCATCTTTAATAAGAGTAGACAAATCATAATGGAGACGAGCAAAAGAGATAATCACAAGGCAAGAGTTCTTGAGTTGATAGAACAAAACATTAATAGGGCATCATTAGATGAAATAAATTTTTTTTGGGAGAATTTTCTACAAAAAGGAAAAGGAATCTATCTCTATGAAAACGAAAATTTAAGCAGTGAATTTTTGTCTCAGACGAAAAAAAATGGAAATTTTATTCTTCTTAAAATACCTCACTATAAAAAAGGTAAAAAAGAAGTAAGATATATTTCCTTTAAGTTTGATAAAGAAAAATTATCTATTGCTAATTATTTTCCAGAAAATTTGATGTTAAGAAAAACCCGAGAGGAAATATTAATGGAAAATGTACAAGGAAAATTTGTAATGGAGGGTTTTTCTATCAAAATCATCATTACCTATCTTGATAAAAATATTCCTAATAAAATTGAAAATATAAGTGAAGGGGTTGGAGCCATTGAAAAAATCCAATGATAATAAAGGCTTCATAATAGTGATAGTAATATTCTTGATTACGTTCATTTTGGGTGGGATTTTCTTAAATTATAAATTAACTAGCAACAAAGGAGCAAGACTAAAGGGAAGAATAGATGGATTTCATATAAAAAATGAAATTGAAAATATTAATTCCATTATTTATTATGAAATGACTGAGATAAGAAAAAAATTGTCTACTCATGAGTATTCTGAAATAATAGAACATTTTGGCAAAAATTCTGATTTAGATAGGATTTGGCAAAATGATTCTCCAGAAAAAAGCAAAGAAAGTTTTGGAAAATATACAATAGAGAGAATCATTTTGGGAAAATCAGAAGAAATTTATCAAGAAAATAATTATGAAGTTCCCTTAGAAGCCATAAAAAAAGTCATTGGAAAAAATGCTGTAAAGATAACCATTGTTTTGAAAAAGAAAATAGCTGTGACTTCTGCAAGTTACAACAAAACACTAACTTTTTGTCCTGAAATTTTACTAACTTATAATAATGGGAATAAAGATGTCTTTTCTCCAGATAGTGAAATTATAGAAAAAATTGAGGTATTTGAAGATGAATAAATTAATTTTTAAAACAAAATCAAGTGTAAAATATGTTACTTTGGAAGAACTAAGTATCTATGGTAAAAAAATAGAAAAAGAACAAATTGTATTGGTATTGGAAAATGAGTGTTTTGATATTATAAAATTAGATATTTCTAAAGAACTTGATGATGACGAAAGAGAATTAGTCATTGAGGGGGAATTGGAGCAAAAAATATTAGATTATAATCCGGTGGACTACATTGAGAAAGAAATTCTTTTGAAAGATGATGAAAATAGCGAAAAAATATTACTTATTCTCCTAAAAAGAGAAACGGTAAATAGTCTTATGGAAAAATATATTGATTTGGTAGACCTTACTTTTATAGTCCCGTTTTTTCTTTTAGGTTCTTTTGATGAAAAAAAGAGCTTTAATGAGAATTTGGTATTTGATATGTGCGATAATAGAGGATTATTTGTAGTATACAATGATGGAAAAATAGTAGAAGTGGAAAGCTATTATGTGGGGAATGAAGAGATATTTTCCACAGAATCAGAAAAAAATAATTTTCTTGAAAAATTTCAGAATATATTGGAAAGATTCGATAAAATTAATAAAATATATTTTTTTTATAAAGATTCAAAAATAAAAGAAATTTTTACTGATGAAATTTGTAGCAAAATAAATATTATTTTTTTGGAAGATTACTTCGGCCATCCCAAAGAAGAACTAAATTTTATTCCCAAAGAATATTTGGATGAAATCAAAAGTAGAAATTTAAAAAAATTTGGAATTTATATGGTTTTAATTGTTTTTTCTCTAAAAATATTTATGTTTCTAGTTTTTTCTTTTTTGGCAAATAAAAAAGAAGAGAAAATAAATCGACAAAATAGTGAAATAGCCATATTAGTAAAAAATATTTATGATACAAAGGAAACTATTGAGACTATTGACGATTACATGGAACAAATAAATTCTTTAGAGAATATAATCAAAGTAAAAGAAATCAAGTTTGTGGGAATTTTATCTGCAATAAAAGAAATATCCAATAATAATATTAATATTGATTATCTGGAATATAATGGTAAAAATAAGATTCAAATAAAAGGGACTTCCAAAGACGATAATTCTTTATACAAATTTCAACAAAAAATTGATAGAATTTGGATTTTTACCAACATAAATCATGACTATATAAAAAAGGAATCTGATTATTTTAAATTTCAATTTGATGTGGGAGTGAAAATTGATTAATATAAAAAATATGGAGCTAAAAAGTTTAAAAAAGAAAATAATTTTAGTCACAGTTTTACTTGGATTTTTTAGTGGACTATATATTTTAGTAATTATTCCTTACAAAAAAAATTCAGATTTGGCATCAGAGATTCAAAATAATTACCAAAAAATAGAAAAATTGAGAGAAGAAAAAATTACTACAGAAAAAATACTTGAGAAATCCCAAGATATGAGTCAAGAGAATAGAGATATATTAGAAAGCCTGTATTTTGAGTTTGAGAGAATAACTTTTGAAGATTTGGGAACTTTCGAAAAATATGTAGAAAACCTCTCCACAAAAAATAAGTTGGAAATATCAATTATAGGAAGAGTAGAAAGAGTTCAAATGAATGAAGCAGAGAAATTATATAAAATGCGATGTCCATATGAGATATTAGGAACAGAAGAAGACATTTATAATTTTCTTGTGGAATTGGAATCAAGCAAATATCTAATTGATGTTATTTCTGCTCCAATTTTAATTGAGACAGGGGAGGAAAAATCAAAAATCACTTTAAAACTTACTACTAGCATGAAAGAAAGTGAAATTTTCAAAGAATCTAAAGAAAATTTTGAAAATTTCCAAAACCAAGAAAAGAAATTTCCGCTGAATAGTATAATAAAAAACATAAGGGAATATAGCATTATACGTTTGAATAATACTCAATACATAGTTATACATACCAAGGATAAAAAGAAAAAAATTTTTAAAGAAATGGATGAAATCAAAATTGATGATGTTTTATATAAGATAAAAATTATTTCTGAGGAAATTTATTTAGAATTCGTAAAATAAGGAGAAACTATGAAAAAAGCTGTCATTTTTTTATTTTTAATCTCAAATTTTTTACTGTTCTCCAAAAATGTCAAAAATTTAAATAAAATTAAGTTAGAAGAGACCCTAGAGCTAGAAGGTGTTATACTTTCTGATGCTCTATCTGTTTTGTCTAAGGAATATAACATCTCTTTAATGGCAGATGAAAGCGCCAAGGATATTGTCATTGAAATGTATTTTCCAAAGGGAGCATCATTAAAGGCCGTTATGGACTCATTTGCTTCAATACATAATCTCAAAGTGAAGCAGATAGGTGATTCTTTAATTTTGACCAAGAAGATAAAAAACATCAGTGGTGAAGTTACATTGGCAGGAAAAGTTTTGGTTAATGGCTATCAAAACGGGATTGAAGGGGTTAGAGTTACAGTATTAAAGGGAAATGTCCCATCAGTTATTACTTCCTATGGGGGGAATTTTATAATTAGTGATTTGGACCCTGGAATATATGTGGTTAGATTTGAAAAGGATGGATATATTACAGCTGGTGAAATTGTTAATTTGGATAGAAATACAAGTAATTTGGTAATTTGTTTAGAAAAAGACCCGAATTTTAGCATGGTTAATGAAGAAAATAGAATGTCTAAACTTATGGAAAAAACCTCTGTCGTAGATGGAGAAAAATATTACACTGAAAGAATCAAGCTTTTGAGTGTTCCAGCAGAGGAGATGAGTGATATCTTAGAAAGTACCTTTGATGATCATCTAAGGGTGACTCCTGTTACTAGACTAAATATGGTAATTTTATTTGGAAAAAAGGAAATGATAATTTCTGCAAAAAATATCATAAACGATATAGATACTGGAATAAAGCAAGTACGAGTTAGTTCTCAAATATTGGATGTAACAGATAATTTATTTGAAGAACTTGGATTCGATTGGGTCTATAGTGATAATGGTCAGGTTGAGGACTCCAAAGGGACCAATAGTTCTTTGCTCAAAAGCAGTGTTATTGATGGAATTGGTGGTAATTTTGTTTCTGGTCTAAAATTAATTAGGCAATTTAATGGTGGTAAAGACAGGTTAGGGGTAGGAATAAATATGCTTCAAGCCACACAGGATTTGGTAATAAGTGCAATTCCATCTATTTTAGTGTCTGATGGGGAAGAAGGAGAATTTAAGATTACAGAGGAAGTAATAGTTGGAGAGGAAAAGGACGAAAATAATGAAACAAGTAAAACAAGATACACACCGTTATTTAGAGAGGCAGGAATTATCCTTAAGGTGCAACCTACTATTCAAGATGATAATAATATATTGCTCAAACTAAACATTGAAGTGAGCAATTTTAAATTAAAAAAATCTTCCAATGGAGAAGAAGTAGGCACTTATAATTCAGAGGGGGGCTCCAAGGTAGGAAGAACAATTACTACCACTGTCAAAATGAAAAATGGTGAGACTATTTTCATTGGTGGATTAAAAAGAGCCATTTTACACAATCTAGATAGCAAAGTTCCAATACTTGGGGATGTTCCTTTGCTTGGAAAATTATTTAGGAAAAGATCAGTAAAAAATGAAGTTACAGATGTTTATATTAGGCTTAAAGTAGATATAGTAGAGAGTGATGAAGAAAATTTTGAGAAAATGGAAATTCATAAGAACTTTCAGAGAGCAAGAGATAAAAGAATTTATAGAAGATAAGTTAATTTATGATTTTAAAGTTAATTTGAGAGTTTCACTTGCAAAAAAATTTAGAAGTTTATCAATTATTAAAATAGAAAAGATTATAAAAATATAAAAAGTCAAATGTTTGTACATAAAAATGAGGTATAGATTGAAAAGCTTTTCTAAAAAATATTATGCAATTTTTTAAAATTAAAAATATTGTGAATTTTTAGCCAACAAATAATAAAAGATTAGTATTGACTTAAATTTGTAAAAAAGTTAAAATACAAAGAGTGGTATATTATTTAGTTGAAAAATAGAAGAATATTTGTATAAAATTTAATTAATGGAGATGATGGCATAATATGAAAAAACTCATGTTTTTAGGAGTATTCATTATATCTCTTACCAATTGTGATGGAAATAATCAACCTAAAAAAATTACTGAAATGAAACAAGAAGAGCCGAAAATGGTAGAAGTTGTAGTAGAGGCAGAAAGAGTAGCAGAGGAGAGAATAATTCCAGAAGCAGAAACAATTGCTGTTAGAAATATTATGGAAACACAAATTATAAATGGGATTTACTATCTTTATGGAGATGAAAACCCTTACAATGGGCAATTGGAAGTTAGAGATATGAGTGAAAATTTATTATCTTTAATAGAATATGTAAATGGTAAAAATGAGGGTTTTGCTGAAAATTATTATTTGGATGGCAGAATAAGAGAAAAGTATACTGTAAAAAATGGTAAGATTGATGGAATTTATACTTGGTATGATGAAAAGAACATAATAAAAACTGAAATTAAATATATTGATGGAGAAAAAGAAAGTGAAATAACTTATTCAATCGCGGAGAATAAACCATACACAGGGTCTTATATAGATCAGTATTCCAATGGAAATGTAAGACAAGTGGCTCAATTTAAAGATGGTTTGAGAAATGGCGAAAATATTTTTTATTATGAAAATGGAAGGATTAGAGAAATTATTCCATATGTATTTGGGGTAAAAAACGGAGAATATTTCTACTATAATTTAAAGGGTGAAGTAATTGGAAATGGCTATTTTTACAATGATAAGCAAGAGGGTAAATGGCATGTGTATGATGAAAGTGACATGTCTCTAATAGAGAAATTCTACAAAAACGGAAAGGAAGATGGGGATTATACAGTGTACTTTGCCAGTGGAAAAGTAAAAACATCTGGAAAATATATAGATGGAAAATTAGAGGGGTCTCTAAAGATAGCATATGAAAATGAAAAAGAAGAAACTTCAATAGAATACAAAGATGGTAAAAGAGAAGGAGAATACAAAATATTTTATCCCAGTGGAGAATTAAAAGAAGAGGGAACTTATAAAAATGATAAGCTCGTGGGAGATGCAAAAATTTATTATGAAGATGGAAGTCCACTATTGACAATGCACCATGATCAAGAGGGGGAAAAAATAGGTAGGTGGGAAGAAAAATATAATTCAGGAAGCTTGAAATCTGTGAGTAATTATGAAAATGACGAACTTAATGGGGAGGTTATCTTCTACTACCAAAATGAAAATGTAATGGAAAAAAGAAATTATGTGAGGGGTCTTTTGGAAGGGACAATTGAAGAATACTATGAAAGTGGCAAAATTTCCAGAAACATAGACTTCAAAAGAAATTTCATGGATGGTGATGTTATTTCTTATCATGAAAATGGTGAAATAAAAGAAAAAGTAATTTACAAAAATAATCTTCCTATAGGGGAATTTAAGGGATTTCATGAAGATGGAAGTATTTCTGCAGAAAAATATTTTATCAATGGAATGTTGGATGGCGATTATAAAGAGTTTCATGAGGGAAATATTCCAAAGATAGAGGGAAATTATGTGAATGGCCTTGAAGAGGGGAATTTTAAATTGTATTATGCCAATGGACAAATTAGTGTAGAATCACAATTTATGGGTGGGAAACCTGAGGGTGAATGGAATTATTATAATATACAGGGAGAACTAGAAAGAAAAATTACATTTAAGAATGGTCTAAAAGAAGGGATGGAAATCGAATTTTATCCAAGTGGAAACAAAAAAACAGAAACCAATTTTGCAAATGGTCTAGAAGAGGGAATTCAACTAGGTTATAGAGAGAATGGAAATATCACCACAGAGATTACATTTGAAAAAGGACTTTATAATGGACCAATTGTGATTAATGACCCTCAAGGGGTGAAAATATTGGAAGGTCAATATCTAAATGGAAAAGAACATGGGCTGTGGAAGTTTTATAATACTGGCGGCAAGGTTGTAAAAGAAGAAAATTGGAGCATAGGTGAAAAAGTTTCAGAGCAAATAGTAAATTAAAAATAATTACACAATAAAACAAAGAACAAAACCACCTCTAGAATTGTTCTTTGTTTTATTTACAATTAAAATATGAACAAAATATGATGCTGCTGAAAAACTAAAAATTTTAGGAGCAAATGTTCTTTTATTCCAATCTGAGTCCAATTAAACTTAATATATTAACATTGATAGTCGAAAATTTTTTATTAACAAAACTAATTCAATAATATTCAAGAAGAAAAAGAGGACACTTCCTTTTAGAGTTGAAAAATATTCAAGTTAGTTGGAAATTTTGGTTCTTTGTCAAGTGGTGTTGTTAAAAAAATAAATAATCTTTTTCTTGGTTGAGAGGCATGCCTCTCAACCAAATTTTTATTATATTTAGTTTCTTGCAA
>JGI994J12354_10004266_pt1 | contig 12949 bp, 14 predicted proteins | sample IntmicLarv3ML3BL_FD_12354 | JGI IMG/M metagenome (IMG submission 12354)
AACAAAGAGTCTGCTTGCAGACTCGCCGCGCCGAGCGTTTTTCCAGTTAAGCGAGTGCGCATCCCGCGGAGCGTTTTTGCTTTATAGGCGAACTTTCCTATAAAGTAAAAAAAGTGTCGAAGACACTTTTTTTAAAGGTAAACAAAGAACATTATTGTTGTAGCTATGTAAACCGCCACTGTCGTAATTATCAATATAATGTTGACGCTTCTCTTAATTCATTCATCGATTACACTCATCCTTCTTTTTGCTAAAGTCGCTTAGAAGTTCTTCTCTGATTGTGGTATCATAATCTTAAAATAGCACTTAAAACATAGCGGTTATTAGGAAAGGTCTTCTGTGCAATCTCTTCTAATGTGATTAAATCTACATCTAACCATAGCTCTTCCGCAACAACAATCATATTGGCAAACATAATCCCAAAATTAATCTCATCTAACATCTTCATCTTGTCACCATTCCTACTTTTGGAAAAGATGTGAAGACGATTATCATACACCACAAAACGCCATGGCTGTGAATTCAAGCTAGAGGGTGCCATTCGCGCTGCCTCTAATAACTGCTTCATCCAAAGCCTTGGTTTATCCTTGTAGACACATAGTCTCGCCATATCTAAGCGCCGCGCCTCAGTTACTTTTCTAAGATAAGCACCACTACTTTTACCAAAGGCTACTACACCGTATAATTGCTTACCATTTCTTCGTTGTAATGATTTCTTAGCTGTGGTGGGATTAACAATACAACTACCTAAGCCGTTGCTACAGATATGCAATACTATTTGTTGCATAATGTAACCAACATTCATCGCCGCCTTCTCACCCTCTTCTGAATAAATCAAAAGATAATACGGCGCTTTAATTCCGAATAATCCGAGTATCTTATGCTGACTTCGACAATTATCCACAATTGATACTTCTGTATCTATTTTGCCAAATAGCCCTTGAACTTCACGATGATAATTCTGAATAGACTCTAGTGTCGCATTGCTTATCGCTTCCATCCGATAACTATGCACGCTTCTTCTTACAAATATTGCTTCATATATATTCATATACTCACCCTTAACGAATTTGTAATATTATTGTAACATGTTTTAAGTTTTTTGCAAGTCTCTATTTAGTGATTTTGATGAATTTTCACTAAATTATAGTGTACTTTTTAAAATACAACAAAAGGACGGCTAGTTTGCCGTCCCCTTCGTTGTAGCTTTAAAAAGTGATTATATATATTTTATGCTTCATCAATTGCTTTGCCAATATCATTGCGATAATACTTATTGGCAAATGTTACCTTCTTGATTGCTTCATAAGCATTGGCACGAGCACTCCTTAAATCACTGCCCTTTGCCGTAATACCAAGAACCCGCCCACCATTAGTCACAATTCCTTGCTCAGTTAATTTCGTCCCTGCATGAAAAGCAAAATAGTCGCTTTGATTGGCAAACCACTCAAGTCCATCAATTACCAAACCTTTATCATACGCCACCGGATAGCCGTCTGCAGCAAGCACTACACATACTGCCGCATTGTCTTCAAATTCCAAGTCAATCGTATCTAGAGTGCCATTAACACAAGCCTCAAAGACATCGACAATATCGTTCTTCATTCTTGGTAATACTACTTGGGCTTCAGGGTCACCAAATCGAGCATTATACTCTAATACTTTCGGTCCTTTATCTGTTAGCATCAAACCAAAGAAGATAATTCCAACAAATGGCCGTCCTTCGGCTGCCATCGCATCAACTGTAGCTTGATAGACATATTTGTTGCAGAATTCATCAACCTCGGCTGTATAGAAAGGACTTGGCGAGAAAGTTCCCATTCCACCAGTATTTAAGCCTTGGTCGCCATCTAAAGCTCGTTTATGGTCTTGTGCCGAAGTCATCTTTTTAATCGTCTTGCCATCTACAAAAGATAAAACCGACACTTCACGTCCTATCATAAACTCCTCAATAACTATCGTATTGCCAGCGGTTCCAAATTGTTTATCTAACATAATTGACTTAACACCTGCTAAGGCTTCGTCAAGAGTATTACAGATTAGAACCCCCTTACCAAGAGCTAAGCCATCGGCTTTTAACACAATTGGAAATTCTGCCGTCTTAAGATATGCTATCGCTTCATCGGCATCAGTGAAATTCTCATATCCCGCCGTCGGAATATTGTACTTTTTCATTAGGTCTTTAGAAAATGCCTTCGAGCCCTCGAGGATTGCAGCATTCCTACGAGGACCAAATACTTTAAGACCAGCGGCTTCAAAGATATCGACAATCCCGCCAACTAATGGATCATCCATACCAATAATAGTCAAATCGATTTGTTCTTCCTTAGCAAATGCTAAGAGCTTGTCAAATTCCATTGCTTGAATATCAAGACACTTGGCATATTCTCCAATACCCGCATTACCGGGGGCACAGTAAATCTGCGAGACCCGTTTGGATTTCGCTACCGACCAAGCAATTGCATGTTCTCTACCGCCACTTCCAACTATCAGAATCTTCATTTCGCCTACTCCTTTATGCTCACAATACCAGCTTTAATTATTATCTTATCCTGTGCTATCAAGTCAATTGCCTTTGGCATAATCTCCCATTCTGCTTCTTCCATCACTCTTCTTTGTAGACTATCGGGGGTATCTTTATCTAATATATCTACTGCTTTTTGTAAAATAATTGGTCCCGTATCGGTACCTTCATCAACAAAGTGGACTGTTGCCCCCGTCACCTTCACGCCACGCCTTAAGACTTCTTCATGAACCCGTAGACCATAATAACCGGTTCCACAAAAGGCAGGGATTAAAGCTGGATGTACATTAATTATCCGATTAGGGAAAACGGCAACCATCTCGGCCGGAATTACGACCATACAGCCTGCTAAGACAACTAGGTCAACGCCATAATTCTGTAGTCGCGAAAGTAATGCTTGATTAAAGGCGGTGCGACTTTCATATTCTCTCGGCGAGATACATTCAGCCTTAATCCCCGCTGTCGTAGCTCTATCTAAAGCTTTCACACCGGGATTATTACTAATTACCACTTCAATCTTAGTGTTGCTAATCGCACCACTCGCAATAGCATCAATAATTGCTTGAAGATTAGTACCACCACCAGAAACAAGAACTGCCACTTTTAGCATAGTTCCACTCCTTTTTCACCATCAATTATTTCACCGACTTGGTATGGTGTTTCACCAGCTGCTTTGATTGCCGCCATCGTTGCTGCTACTGCTTCTGGTTCAACTACTACAATCATTCCAAGTCCCATATTGTAAGTATTATACATCATCTGTTCAGCGATATTACCTTGCTTAGCTAGTAACTCAAAAATTGGCAAAACCGGATAACTGTCTTTCTTAATTACCGCTTTCACTCCATCTTTTAACATTCTTGGAATATTTTCATAGAAGCCACCACCGGTGATATGGCTACAAGCTTTAATACGTATGCTAGCATCTTTAATCATTCGTAAGGCTTTAACATAAATCTTGGTTGGTGCTAACAAGGCTTCACCAAGAGTTGTCCCTAATTCATCATAATAAGTATCTAGGGATTCTTTCGTCATCTCAAAGACTTTGCGCACTAGTGAGAAACCATTACTATGCACGCCTGAGGAAGCAATTCCTATCAAGACATCGCCAGCTTTTAATTCTTTGCCTGTAATTAAATCTTTCTCATCAACCACACCAACGGCAAAGCCAGCTAAGTCATACTCATCTTCGGGATAGAATCCGGGCATCTCTGCCGTCTCACCGCCGATTAAGGCGGCATTTGATTGTTCACAACCAAGTGCTACCCCTTTGACAATATCGGCAATCTTCTCTGGCACATTCTTACCACAAGCAATATAATCTAGGAAGAATAGAGGTTCACCTCCAGCACAAGCAATATCATTAACACACATCGCTACACAGTCAATTCCCACTGTGTCATGCTTATCCATCACAAAAGCTAATTTAAGCTTGGTTCCAACACCATCGGTTCCTGAAACGAGAGTTGGCTTCTCCATATCTTTGAAGGCACTCATGGAAAATGCTCCCGAAAAGCCGCCAATGTTCGTTAGTACTTCTGGACGCATGGTTTTTTGAATATGTTCTTTCATTAATTCTACTGACTTATATCCAGCCTCAATATCGACTCCCGCCTTTTTGTAATCCATATCTTCCTCCGTTTTTGTTTTAGACTTATGCTACTTATGCGCTAACCAGGTATCCATTTATCTTAGTAATTTTTGTATCCTACTTCTTTTAATCTATCATCCTTAGCTGAAACCTGTTCTTTCATCTCTTCTTTGTATGCTTTTAGCTTATCAAGTAAAGCAGCGTCTGATGTTGCAAGGATTTGGGTTGCTAGAATTGCGGCATTAGCCCCACCATTAATCGCTACTGTTGCAACTGGGATTCCTGGTGGCATCTGAACTATTGAATACAGTGCATCATTACCCGATAGTGATTGTGCAAGCATTGGAATACCGATAACTGGCATTGGAAAAATTGCTGCACATACACCTGGTAAGTGAGCTGCCATTCCTGCTCCTGCAATAATTACTTTAAAGTCTTTTGCTTCAGCAGCTTTCGCATATTCAAAGCATTTATCTGGTAGACGATGTGCTGATATTATTGACATCTCATATTCTACCCCGAATTTCTCCAACATGTCTGCTACTTTAGCCATTACTGGCATATCAGAGTCACTTCCCATTACAATTCCTACTTTTGCCATTTTCTCTCTCCTTTTAATGATTTATTTGAATTAATAGAGTTACCAATTTGACTATCGATATATTAGCAACCACGATTATTCATCAGCAAACGGTTCATTTAATGGTTCTGTTCCAGCTAGAACAAAGCGGCCGTCGGCAATAATTGTGATTAGGTTATTATCTGTCGTTTCGACTTTAATACTCGCCAATTCCTCATAAGGAATCGTAATATCGGTATGACACCCAAAATAGGCACTACTAATATCTGTCTTTCGCTTAATTGAAACTTCATTATCTCGAGCAACTATTTCTTTGCCATCGCGATTATAAACAGCTATATCCTCTGACCAGCTATAACAAGTGTCACCCACTGCAAAATGTGGTCCCATCTTCTCTGCAATTAGAATCGGTAGCTTGTCTGCTATCTGGTATTTCTTAGCCATTACATAGGCAGTTGTATTAGTGCCAATAGCAAATTCGCCCATTGGTAAGGTCTCATGGTGGTGAAGAATATTCTCTTTGATATAAGCTTTATTTTCTTCTTCACTATCAAAATTAGTACAAATATAATCAACAATCATACCATCAACAAAGGTAATTTTAAGATTCTCGTATGATAATTCATTAAGGTAAACCTTGCTAACATGTAAGACTCCGTTAGTTCCCTTTAGAACTGGACTTGTGAATACTTCGCCCACGGGAATATTAACATCAGCTACGCAATTTTCAAAAATTGTTTGCTCATTAGGATTATCTAAGCGATATAATTCCACCGTCAAATCCGTCTGATTATCACCGGAACCTTTAATGTGCACCCGCTTCCCCTGGTCTAAGATATCAATAATTGCTTGCTGAATCTGTTGATATAAATGATAATCTAGGGTATTAAGCTTGACTGTCTCATTAAATATCTCGGGAAAATCATCGCCAATTTCGGGAATTGGGTAAGCAATAATCGTAAAACTACGTTCTTCACCAATAATATAGCGGTTGATAATCTGGCTAGCTTCGTTATCATAATGAACCTGCATTTTCTGTTGCTTATCCGACAAGGTGTAGGCGTTATCGCTCTTCTTTGGTATAAAAGGCACTTCACCAAAGACCTCTATAACGGCTGGTCCAGCATGACCATTGGCTAGTCCCTTGTATTCTTCGAAACCATTTTGCAGGGCCCGCAGCTTCTTCGAGATGAATTTGTCATTTAGGTATAAAGCAGCATCACCACGATGGTCATAATCATATTGCTTATTCGGTATCGCACCATAATAACCAATCCGTAGGTGCTGGCGTTTATTAATCGTATGAGTTGCACAGCGGTATATCACTGGCTCTAAACTATAGTCATGGAAGTTGCGAATCGCCGCTCTAACAATCCGCTCAAAACCTAAACAATAGCGGATATTGACAGTTCTCTTTTTGCTTAGGTCAATACCATTATTCTCAAAGCCTAATCGATAACCTTCGGTGTAGGTCTTCGCCATAGCTTCTATCTCGCTTTCAGAGAAAGTATTTAAGAAGCGTGAAACGGCTAATTCATTTTCTGAAATATACTCACCAAACCAATATAGATATTCTTGGTTACTCAAGTCCGCATCCATAATAATATTAGTTGCAAAATCAAGTCTAGGGTCAACCATCTCTTTGACACGATAAGTCATAATGTCATCACAATAATCATAAATATCACCACAAATAATTTCTTTTAAGACACCCGCCTTTGGTAAGCCTTTGACAAATTCCAAATATACTTGGATAAATAATTCCACCAAGATAACGAAATCCCAAGTTCTACTCTCAAAAGCAAAGACAATGAGCCCACGGATTTGGCTATACAAAAAGCAAAGCAACGAGCCATACTGTTCGCCTAGCTTTTCATTGGCATAATCTGGATTAGCATAAGAGCTATCATAATTATCCGGCAAGATATCAATGTATAAGCCCCTGTTACTATCCCTTAATGCTGCTAATGAGCCGCTTCGATAAGAACCATCGGTAATAGCATCTAGCACTTCAAAAAGCTGCTTAATAAAGCCTGCACTCTTACTAAAATAATGCTGGTAAGGCTCTTTGAGGTGCTGCTCCTTAACTATCGTCTCAATTCGTTCACGGCTTAAGACTAAGCGTACTTCTAGCAATTCTTGTTGTTCTAATTGTTCATTCATTTCAGCTAATCCCCACTAAATAAAGAGCCAACCAAATCACTGCCACAATGCCATTTATTATTGAGGCAATTGTCGTGAATCGATGACTCTTTTCTTTTTCGGCAAAGCTTTTAATTCCAATAATAAAGCCCGCCACTGCTAATAATAATCCTACTAATCCTACTACCCCTAAAATATTACCACCGTCGCCGGCAAAGGCATATGATATAATCACTGATACCATAAATAAAAATACTGAAAGAGCTGCCATTAATAACGCCGCCATTCCCCCTTGTGATTCTGGTTTAATCCGTGATGTGTACTTAAATCTTTTCGCCATAGGTCTCCTCCTTGTTATCCAATAGGACGTCCTGCCTTATTAAACAACCGATTACAAATGCAAAACAACGCATAACCTAATACTGCTCCTGAGGTATTGAGAATAAGGTCATCAACATCGCAACTGCCTACTCTCGTAACTAACTGTAAAATTTCTACTGATAAACTTAATAGAAATCCTAACAATATCACCTTCCAAGTCTTTCTAAGACCACTGCTAATGATGGGGACAAAAAAACCAAAGGGAACAAAGGCTACAACATTGCCCACCACATTTATCATAACTGACATCATCCCTAACTGTTCACGATAATTGATAAATCGTAATATCTCCTTTAAGGGGATAAAATTATATCGATAACCCGTAGCTATAATGTTTCTGTCATACTCTTCTGAAAAAAACAAAAGATAAAATAAAATACTAAGATATATCAAAAAAAGGATTACGCCACCAATCTTGATATAGCGTTTCGTTTGTGTTTTCACTAATTAACCTGCCTATTAGATGGTTAGACCATATTTTTGCTTTACTAATCTTACACCATTAACAATCAAAACAACGCCAGTTGCAATCCCAACCATCATCGTAATAATTCCTACGGCGATATTAGCTACACCAATGTTTGACATCATTTTATATGTCTTCTCGTTCATTTAAACCTCCATCTTAACACCATACTCTTCATAATATGCATCAATTGCTTGTTTGATTTGGTCATCTATAAAGATTTGTCCTTTATATTCTTTATTATATAAATGTTCTACTACTTCTGCCATCGTAACCACTGCCGCCGGCTTAAGTCCATACTTTTCTTCAATTTCATTTAAAGCGCTCTTAGTGCCAGTCCCGCGCTCCATCCTATCAACCGAAACGACCAACCCAATCGGGGTAACATCACCTTGTGCTTTGATAATCGGTAAGGTCTCCGCAATCGATGTTCCCGCCGTGGTAACATCTTCAATTAGTAAAACCTTATCACCAGCGGTTAGTGGACTACCTAGTAAAATTCCTGTATCACCATGGTCTTTGACTTCTTTTCGATTGGAACAATATTTAATCTCTCTATCGTATTCTTCGCTAATCGCCATCGTCGTTGCCACACTTAGCGGAATCCCCTTATATGCTGGTCCAAATAATACATCGAAATCCAAACCAAAATTATCATTAATCGCTCTGGCATAATATTGTCCTAATTGTCTTAGCTGTGCCCCCGTTCGATAGAATCCCGTATTAACGAAAAATGGTGTCTTGCGACCACTTTTCGTTACGAAGTCACCAAATTTCAATACACCACAATCGACCATGAATTCAATAAATGCTTGTTTGTAATCTGTCATCTATGGTTAACCCTCCATTCCTAAACACTTAAATATTACTTTCCAATTCTACCATACTTACCACTTAAGTTCAAATAGCTCATCACTTAACTGCCCCAATTAGTTCATTAATATCACTACAGCTTTGGTGTTTAAGATAATCTTCTATTCCCATAACTATTTCCTCGGTTACACATGGGTTGAAAAAGTTCGCAGTACCAACTGAAACGGCAGTTGCCCCCGCTAAGATAAATTCAATGGCATCTTCTGCCGTTGCTATCCCTCCCATGCCAATAATTGGTAACTTGACAGCATTAGCAACTTGATATACCATCCGCACTGCTACTGGCTTAATCGCTGGACCTGACAGTCCGCCAGTTTGGTTAGCAATCGCAAAAGCTTGACGATTAATGTCTATCTTCATTCCAGTTAAGGTATTAATTAACGATAAGACATCAGCCCCACCAGCCTCGGCGGCCTTAGCCATAACTGTAATATCCGCTACATTAGGACTTAATTTCATTATTACTGGTTGGCGAGCAACACGCTTTACTGCTTTAGTTATCGCCTCAACTGCCTTAGGGTCTTGTCCAAAGGCAATCCCACCTTCTTTGACATTAGGACAAGATATATTAATCTCTAACATATCGATATCTTCGTCTGCTAGGCGTTCAACCACTGCACAATAATCTTCCTCGGTCCTCCCACAGACATTAACAATTATCTTGGTGTCAAACTGTTTTAAAAAGGGAATATCACGCTTGCAAAAAACATCAATTCCTGGATTCTGCAAACCAATAGCATTAAGCATGCCACCATAGGTCTCAGCTATTCGCGGCGTCTGATTGCCTTCCCAAGGTACATTGGCTACGCCTTTAGTCACTACTGCTCCTAGTTTATTCAAATCAACAAATTCACTATACTCTGCCCCTGAGCCAAAAGTCCCGGAGGCCGTCATTACTGGATTATTAAGAATTACGCCAGCTAGATTCACTTTGGTGTTAATCATAATTCTACCTCCGTTGCCAAGAACACTGGTCCATCTTTACAAATCCGCTTGTTATTGACATTAGTATGATGGTCCTTTTCTTTAGATTGACAGACACACGCCAAACAAGCTCCGATTCCACATGCCATCTTCTCTTCGGTTGATATATAACATTCAATCCCTTCCTTAATCGCATATGCCTTAATCGCTCTAAGCATTGGGGTTGGACCACAAGCAAAAATAATATCTGCCTTGACATTACTATCTTCAACCACATCAAGGACATTCCCCTTCACCCCACTGCTACCATCTTCGGTCGCAATTAGAAGTGGCGCAACACTTGATAATTCTTTCATCAAAAAAGTCTCATCACGATAACCACAAATTATCGTCTTGCTAGCTGTTAATTGCTTAGCTAGTTCAAGCATTGGTGGTACACCGATGCCACCACCCATTAGTACTACCTTTTTATTATTGGCTACTGATAATGGAAAACCATTACCAAGTGGTCCAATTACTGCTATCATATCACCTTCCTGTAAGTTCGCAAATTCCGCTGTCCCAGCACCTGCAATACGATAGACTACGCGAATTTGACCATTTTCTTTATCAATCTCACAGATACTAATAGGTCTTGGCAGTAGGCGACTTCTATCGTTGCTATAAAGTGATATGAACTGTCCCGCCAAAGCTTCATTTGCAATCTTTGGAGTGGCAAGCCACATACTATATATGTCTTTGGCTATTTCTTCTTGGCAAATTATTTTGCAGAGTTCTTTTTCTCTCATACTTTTCTCCATTTGGCATCAAAAGACCTTTTAACACCATTATCCTATTTGCTAAAGTATCCTAGCTTTTTGCTATCACTAATGCTTCACTTATATCCGTCACCATATCAATTACTGCTGCGCGCGCGGCATCTGCAAAATTAGCTTCGCCAAATGAAGCATATTCTGCCTGCTTATAGGCAGCGATGATTCCTCGTGATGAATTAACAATCGCCCCTAGTCCATCTTCATTAAAGAAATGGACTAAATCAGCACCTTTACCACCTTGAGCACCATATCCTGGTACTAATATCGGAGTCTTAGGCATAATCTTTCGCAGAACTTTACCCATCTTCGGATAAGTTGCTCCAACCACCGCACCAATATAGCTATATTCATCACCCATGTGGCTAGCTCCCCATTGAGCTACTTTCTCGCCGACTAGTTCGTATAATGGTCGTCCGTCAATAAGCTGGTCTTGGAACTCACCACTTGAAGGATTAGAGGTCTTAACTAAAATGAATAGCCCTTTATCTTCTACTTTACAAACCTTAATAAATGGTTCAATTCCGTCACTACCTAGATAAGGATTAACGGTCGCAAAATCTTCGTCAAAGCCATAAAATGAATTGCCGCCAACTTGTACCTTGCCTAGATGACCAATAGCATATGCTTCAGAGGTTGAACCAATGTCACCACGCTTAATATCACCAATTACTACTAGGTCTTTACTTTTACAATAATCTACAGTTCGCTTAAAGGCAATCATCCCTGGAATACCAAATTGCTCATACATCGCAATCTGCGGTTTCACGGCTGGAATCAAATCATAAATCGTATCAACAAGTGCTTTGTTGTATTGCCAAATAGCCTCTGCCGCCCCCTCTAGGGTCTCGCCGTATTCATTAAACGCTTTGCTTTTGATATGCTCAGGAATGTAATTCATCATTGGGTCTAATCCCACAACTATTGGGGCATTTGTTTTTTTAATTTTTTCCATTAATTTATTAACCATCTTTTGCGCCTCTTTTCTTTTTTCATAGCTAAGCTTCGTAAACAACTTCACCTTCACAAATAGTGTACACTATTTGTCCCTTAACTTCTCGTCCACCAAACGGGGTGTTCTTGCCTTTTGAAATAAAATCACTGGTATCTATCTGATATGCTATATCGGGATTAATCACAGTGATATCAGCCACCTTGCCAACCGTTAGGGTGCCACGGTCAAGCTTTAGTATCTGGGCTGGATTATAGCTTAATTTCTCAGCCATCTGCATCGGAGTGATAACCTTTGGTTTAACTAATTCAGAAATAGTTAGGGCAACACAAGTCTCTAGACCAACAATTCCAAATGGCGCCTCTTCCATCGTGGTATCCTTCTCTTCACTACTGTGGGGTGCATGGTCGGTACTGATAACCTCAATAATATCTTCTTGCAGTCCACACTTTAGGGCTTTGACATCTTCATCCGCTCTAAGTGGTGGATTCATCTTGTAGTTGGTATCATTCGCTATAATATCTTGGGTCGTTAAGGTGAAGTGGTGCGGACACACCTCGGCAGTTACTTTAATGCCATCCCTCTTTGCCTTATCAACCATATTGACACTATCCTTCGTCGAGCAATGACATAAATGTAGATGTGCATTGGTCTCTTTTGCTAAAATAATATCACGGGCAACAATTACATCTTCAACAGCATTTGTAATTCCCTTTAGTCCCATTTTCGCCGTTGTCTCATCAGCGTTGACACAACCACCATCAACCATATCAATATCTTCGCAATGGGCCAAAACCGGAATATCGTATTGCGCGGCTAGCTTCATTCCTTCGCGATAAAGCTTAGCGTTCATAACACTTTTGCCATCCTCGCTAATCGCTGGACTACCCGCTTTAATCATCGCTTCAATATCAGCTAGTTCCTTGCCCTCTTGATTATTCGTAATCGCACCCACTTGTAACACTTTAATTGGTGCTACCTTACTAGCTTGATTCATGACATATTCGATACCCTTAGCATCATCAATTACTGGCTTGGTATTAGGCATCGCTAGAATCGTCGTGAAACCACCCTTAGCTGCTGCCTTCGCACCACTTTCGATATCTTCCTTATAAGTTAAGCCCGGGTCCCTTAAATGCACATGCATATCAATCAAGCCAGGCATCACATAACAGCTCGTGGCATCAATTACTTTGTCGACATCCTGATTGATGTCCTTGGCTACGGCAACTATCGTGCTATCTTCTATCATTAAGTCAGCAATCATGTCTATTTTGTTAGCTGGATCAATTATTCTACCACCTCTAATTATCGTCTTCATATCATGCTCCTTATTTGATTATTTGAGCTATTACTTTTCATTTCTGATAATATTATAGGGTCAAAAAGTCTTTTGACACCAATATCTTTATAATACACGAATTTTTCTTTAAAATAAAGGGCTTTTGCCTATTGACTTTATCATTTTTAAAGACTATAATGAGTTGGAAGTGAGAGGTTGTTGGATATAATAGTAATTCACTAGTTATTAGAGATTGTATTATTGACCATATAATCTGTCATAACTGGTGATTTTTTTTGCCAGCACTATCAATTTATTTTTTTATGGAGGTAACATCTATGAACAAGGGAACAGTTAAATGGTTCAACGCTGAAAAAGGATACGGATTCATCACAAGTGAAGACGGTTCTGATGTATTCGTA
>JGI994J12354_10004267_pt1 | contig 12945 bp, 11 predicted proteins | sample IntmicLarv3ML3BL_FD_12354 | JGI IMG/M metagenome (IMG submission 12354)
TCCCCGCCGAAATTCCCGTCATATCAGGCATCCGAATGTCCATCAGAAGCACATCCGATTTATTTTTGTCATACAAATCAATCCCTTCCTTACCGGATGCGCCCACCGCCTCTACACATAGCTCCACATCCGCCTGCAAAATCGTTTTCAACGCCGCGCCCACCAATGGGTCGTCATCAACAATCGTAATTCTAATCATGTATTCCCCTCCTTCGGAATCGTAATGAAAAGCGAAAAATTCTCTCCCTTTTGCACATGAAAGGTTCCGCTAAGGCTTCTCACTCTCTCTTGCATATTCATAAGTCCTATTCCTTTTTCCGCCGTCTTTTCCAAAGAAACCCGATCGTTTTTTATAATAAGCTGAAAAAAGCCCGGCTGCTCCCGAAAAACCACCGAAGCTTCTGTTGCACTTGAGTGTCTTGCTATATTGGAAAGAGCCTCCTGTAAAATCGACAAGAAGCAATATTTCATATCTCTTGGGATTGTATCTGACGCATTATATTCCAACCGCACCGGACAGAAGGTGAATGCCTCCGTGAGCTTTTGCATTTGCACAGAAAGGTCAAATGCCTCATCATGCAAATCGTGAACACTTTTTCTGATACTGTCCATAGCCGTCGAAAGTGTCGTTTTCACTTCAACAATGCTTTTTTCACTGTCCGGATCCTTATTCACAATCTCCAACGCGCCGATTTGCAAAAGTGCCCGCGTCAAAAGATGTCCTACATTATCGTGAATTTCTCTTGCGATTCGATTTCTTTCATTCAGGGTCGCCAGCCGTATTTCATAATCTCTTTTTTCAAGAAGCGTTCTTCTTTCCCTTTGTGTATTTAGGGAAAATTCACTGGAATCATCCTGTAGTGATGTGTACGCTTCCTTGTAAAAGCTCGCGATATTTCCTCTCCACCACAAATAAAAGGAAATCCCCGCGAAAAGAAAAAGTAAAAGAACCAAAAAAACATTTTCTCCCCGCACTATGCTCACCACAAGCGGAATCATCCACAAACATTTGAAAAGAATTGATTTTTCAAAAAAAGCATCGTAGCTAATAAGAGGTATAAAAAAAGAAAGCGGCGGGAAAAATAGTGCCGCCACTGTATATGCCAAATGGATTACACGGCTGAATCTTCTTTCAAAAGCAAAGGATAGCGCAGATGCGGAAATCGCAATCAACAAAACGCCTATAAAGGAAACGGAGATTTCTTTTTGCGCCAGAAGAACCGCGCACAAGAAAAGCAAAATCAGTTTATCCAAAAGAAACTGCATCGTCCTTTTTCATCCTTTCCTTTTTTCTCATTGTAGCATAGGAGTCTATCGATGGTATTTTTTTCATGACAAATGTCACTATCAATCATGCGGATTTTCACTTACGGAAAAAAGAATTTTTTCTTATACTAAAATCACTGAAACGAGGAGATATGTGTGAAAAAGCTTTTTTGAAAGCCACTTGTCCTTAGGTATCGCTTTTGCTCCCTACGGAGACGGTTTTCGAAAAATTTATTCACTTCAAAAAAGGAGAGGTACATATGAAGGTAGTACAAATAGAAAATTTAGTGAAGCGTTACGGCTCTTTGGTTGCGCTGAATCATTTGAATCTGGAGATAAAGGAAGGCGAAATCTTTGGACTTTTAGGGCCAAACGGCAGCGGGAAAACGACCGTTATCAACTGCATTCTCGCACTGCTCAAATACGATAAAGGCTCGATTTCTCTTTTCGGAAAACCCATGTCCCCGAGCGCGTATGATATCAAAAAGGATATCGGCGTTGTCCTTCAAAATGTCGCGGTTTTCAACGAGCTTACCGTATATGAAAATATTGACTATTTTTGCGGACTATACGTATCGGACAAAGCAAAAAGAAAAGAACTTGTTGAGGAAGCCATTTCCTTTGTCGGATTAGATACCTACCGGAAATTTCTCCCCAAAAAACTAAGTGGAGGTCTTTTGCGGCGGTTGAATATCGCGTGCGGCATTGCCCACAAGCCAAAGCTGATTATTTTGGATGAACCGACCGTTGCTGTTGATCCGCAAAGCAGAAATAATATTTTGGAGGGGATTCTTGCTTTGAACAAGGAAGGTGCCACCATTATATACACCTCTCATTATATGGACGAGGTAGAAAAAATTTGCAGCCGAATCATGATTATGGATCAGGGACAGGCAATCGCGACCGGGACCACGGAGGAACTAAAAAGTATGATTTCCTCCGGCGAACGAATTACCATTGACCTCATTACCATAGAAGAAGAAACACTGTCAGAAATCCGTAAGCTTGCGGGTGTTCGAAGTATTTCTTATGAAAACGACCGCCTCTCCATACAGTCCACCGGAGAACAGCCGACACTCTATTTGATTTTAGAGTATTTGAAAAAAGAACAAATCGCATACGGCAACGCGTACGCGCAAATGCCGACACTAAATGATGTTTTTCTGGAAATTACCGGAAAAGAGCTTCGGGATTAAGGAGGATCGTATGTTTTTTTCAGAGTACAAAAGTCGTCTTCTCCGTTCCATCCGGACACCGGAAATTCTCATTTGGACCCTTCTTTTCCCGATCGCGCTTTCGAGCTTTTTCAAAACATTGGAGGGCATCAACCAGCTTTCGGACTTGCCGACCATTCCGGTATCCGTTGTTGCCGCTGACGGCTTTACGGAAGATCCTGTTTTCATGCAATTACCAAAGGAGCTTGAAAAGGAAGAGACTTCTCTTTTCGAATGGATTGACGCCAAAGATCAAAGCGAAGCCGATACCCTTCTTGACAACAATCAAATCAAGGGCTACTTTCTCATGGAAAATGGTATTCGCTTGATTGTAAAAAGTGAAGGAATTGAGCAAACCATTTTGAAAAATTTCCTTGACCAATATCTGCAAATGCACACGGTCGTCGGAGATATTTTGACAGAAAATCCTGAAATTCCTGTCGGAAATCTTATCGAAAAGCTAACCAACGATGAGCAATATGTAACAGAGGTTCAAAAAAGCCTCGCGCCGCCGTCCGGCTCTCTTAGTTATTTTCTCGCCCTCATTGGTATGCTTTGCCTTTTCGGAGGCTTTCAGGGACTTGACTCCGTGACCCTTCTTCAGGCAAATCTATCCGCCTGCGGAATCAGGCGTTCCATCTCTCCTTCGAAAAAAAGGACACTTCTTCTGGCAGACCTTCTCGGAGGCTACACCGTTCATCTTTTTTGCACCTTCGTTGTTTTTCTTTATATGCTCTTTGTTCTTAGAGTGGATTTCGGAAACAGACTCGGCGGCTGTCTATTCGTCGGCGCACTCGGGAGCTTTGTCGGCGTGTCCTTGGGCGCGATGGTCTCCGCCGTCACGAAAATACCGGAAATGACCAAATCCGGCATCCTTGTCTGTGTCACCCTGGTTTTTTCTTTCTTTGCCGGCTTGATGGTGGAAGGCGTCCAGTATCTCGTACAAAAGAACCTGCCTGTCCTTTCGTGGATCAACCCGGTAGCCCGCATTTCCGACGCTTTATACTGCCTGTATTACTATGAGGACTATAAAAGATTCTTTCTGAATATTCTTGTTCTCATTGCCGCCGCTGTTCTTTTCAATATCATTTCTATCGTATTTCTAAGGAGGCAGACATATGAAAGTGTTTAATGCTTGTATCAAAATCATCCGCCGGAATTGGCCGTCTTTTGCCCTTTATATTATTATTTTTTCCGTTCTTCTTGTGTTGTTTTCGACACTTTCAGGTCAGAAAAAACAGCTATCCTTTGAAGCGGAAAAGCCGAAAATCTCTATCATTCAACGGGATACCGACTCCGCACTTACCGATGGACTTCTTCGCGTGTTACGCGAAAAGGCGACCGAAATTTCACTTTTAGATGAAAGGGATGTTTTACTGGACGCTGTATTTTTCGGCGAGGTAGACTATCTTCTTATTATACCGGAGGGATTTTCAGAGAGTTTTTTGAACGGGAAAGACAGTACCCTTGAAAAGCTCCTCCCCCTCGGTGCTACAGATGTCTTTCTTTTAGATTCATATATTGACCAATATATGAAAACCTACCGGCTTTATCAGGAAGCCTTTCCGAGCATGGAAGCAAAGACCATTTCCGACAAGGCTTTTGCGCAAGTGACGATATCCGCCGAGGTTGAATTGAAAAGCTTCAGTAACTCAGGACCTTTTCCGACCGGGCTTCATGTATCCTTTTCCACACTTTTGTACCCGATTCTTGCGGTATGTATTTTGCTTATTAGTAATATCTTTATGAGCTTTGAAAAGCCCGAGCTTCGAATGAGAAACCTCGCCTCTCCTATTTCCCTCAAAAGTCAAAATCTCCAAAAGGTTTTCGCGAGTCTTTTACTTTGCCTATCCCTTTTGGTTGTCCTCTTGATTCTGATTTTCTGTGTCAATGCGGATGCCATCCGTACCCTGGATATAAGAATCACCGGACTTTTGATTCTAAACAGCTTTTTGATTCTTCTTGTAGCCGTATCCATCAGCTTTCTCGCAGGATTTTTTATAAAAAGCTCCAACGTACAAAGCGCGGTCGGAAATATCGTATCTCTCGGAATGTCTTTTATCTGCGGTGCTTTTGTCCCTTTAGAGCTATTGGAAGAAAATGTCAAAAATATTGCCCGCTTCCTCCCCGGCTATTGGTACATTATCACGATAGACAATCTTCGCGACTTGACCCATATCACAGCGGAAAATCTTCGTCCCATATGGACAGCCATGCTGATTCAATTCGGATTCGCTATTGCTATTACCGCCATTGCGTTGGCACTTAGTAAAGCTATGCAGCAATCAGAAAGCGCCTACGGAAGAACCATGACCCAGAGAAGATAACCGAATGTTGTTGTGAGCCTCCTTGTTTTTTGGTAGAATATTACCAATAAAATAAGGAGGACATACACCTTTGGATTATTTTGAGGGCTTATTACTCGGACCGCAATGGAGCGATACCGATTATGCCAACAGGCGGCATTTTTTCTCATTTTTCTTTTTCGGCGTTGCCGTGTGTATGCTCGCTTTAGTATTTATTTTCACCGGTGAATTGTCCTTTTTCTTGATTGGCAATTTGGGTGGGAAGCTGACCGCATTGATTGTGCTTTTTCTCGCGACACCTTTTATTTCTTTTCGATATTATCGCTTGCCCATTTTCGGGAAAATACCGATTCTTCTGCTGCACGCCCTGAAGCTTCTACTTGTTATCTCCGTACTAAGCGCGGTGGTTCTTCCGATGATTCATTTTGATTTCGCGGAAGCGCAGGTTTTTCTGATTGATTTTGTAAATAAGACTCTTGAGGATTCTGTACAGAGATTCTCGACAGATTCAGGCTCTTTTTCGACGATACTCGGTGTTGTTGCCGGAGGTCTTTATTTCGTTTTTCTTTTTCTGATTCTTTTTCTCGGTGCGGTTCTGATTCCCGGGCTGAGTATACTTTTTTTCAGACTTCTTCAGTGGGGATACGATAAGCTGATTGCTTTTACCGTATTGAAAAATCTTCTTGAAAAATGAGGGCGGTATCATGGCACAACTGACAGATAGAATCTCTTTATCCATAAATGATTTGGAAAACATGATGGGCGCACAAAAGCTTCCACTTGCCGCCGCTCAAAGTGAGGCGGCTTTTTTTTCCAAAGCGGACGAGATTACCGATTCGATTTTATTGAATAAAAATGTGCGTGTGATTTTCGTTTCCGGTCCTACGGCATCCGGCAAAACCACCTTTTCAAACCGTCTGGTTTCCCGTCTTTTGGGAAAGGGAAAAAAAGCCTTTTGTCTTTCCCTAGACAATTATTATCAGATTTCGATTCCGGATTTTGACGAAGACGGACGCCCTGATTACGAGAGTATTCATACGCTGAATATCTCCGGTATCGTGCAAGATATGAAGGGGCTTTTGGATGGAAAAAGTATGCACCTTTGCGAATTTTCTTTTCTGGAAGGCGGCAGTAGCACCATGCAAAAAGAGCCGGTTTGTCTTTCTAAGGACACTATTTTGGTGGTGGAGGGACTTCACGGTCTTGCACCGGAGATTTCCGATTCTCTCCCGAGGGAAATATGGGCAGGTATTTTTGTTATGCCTTGGGGTGCGGTGGTATCCGACAGGCGTCTTTTGGAAAGCAGAGACATTCGTTTATTGCGGCGCTTATTGCGGGATGCCCGCCACCGCGGCGCCGGCGCACTTTCCACCTTGGATTATTGGCCGATGATTACGATGTCCGAGCAACAATGCTTTGGTATTTACTTGAAAAGAGCGGACTATTACATGAACACGATGCTTTCCTATGAAGCACTTGTCACCGCGCCAATTGCCCTTTCGGATATAAAAAAAGATGTAGCTTCCTATCGCGCCGGGACACTTCCCGCTTCTTCCTTTATCGCGCCGTATCGATCTGACAAGAGCTTTGCGGACATAAAAAGAGCCATTACGCGGGCGGAGCAGCTTTTGCTTGACTTACCCTTGATTCCCGGTTGTGACAGCCGTATCATTGCCCCGGATTCCATATTAAATGAATTTTTGTGATGGGTTTTTTGTTTTTACAAATTTCGTTGTATAATACCAGTGTTTGACTTTCGTTCATTTTCCTAAAAATAAAAGGAGGCTATGGTTATGCCCATTCGAATTCCGGATCATTTACCGGCAGCAGCAACACTCGAAAAGGAGAATGTTTTTGTTATGCCGGAAAACCGCGCGTTTCGTCAGGACATCCGCCCCTTAAATCTTTTGATTTTGAATTTGATGCCGACCAAAATAGCTACGGAAACACAGCTTCTCAGAAATCTCTCCAATTCACCTTTGCAGGTACATATTGATTTGCTGTATACCGCCTCTTATCAGCCGAAAAATACGTCGGAGGAGCATCTTTTAGCATTCTATGAAACCTTCGAGGACGTAAAAGACCGTCGCTATGACGGCATGATTATCACCGGCGCACCGGTGGAATTTCTGGCATATGAAGAGGTTCAGTATTGGGATGAGCTTGTAAAAATTATGGAGTGGAGCAAAAATAACGTCTATTCCACCCTCCATATTTGTTGGGGCGCACAGGCAGGACTTTATTATCACTATGGCATTCCCAAATATACTACCGAGGAAAAAATATCGGGTATTTATCCGCACAAGGTCACCTACACAGATCATCCTGTGAAATTGTTCGCGGTTTTGACGATGTTTTTTACCTTCCCCATTCACGGCACACCGAGATTCGCCGCGAGGATATTGAAAAGAGAAAAGACCTCCGAATCCTATCCGAATCTGACGAATGCGGCGTGTACGCGGTTTCGGATATGTCCGGCCGTCAAATCTTTCTCACCGGTCATTCCGAATACGATGCGGGCACACTCCATGGCGAATATGAAAGAGATGTGAAAAAAGGCATGGATATAAAGCCCCCCGCGCATTACTACCCGAACAATGACCCGAGCCAAACGCCCTTGATGACATGGCGTTCGAGCGCGACCCTTCAGTTCACCAACTGGTTGAATTACTACGTTTATCAGGAAACACCTTTCGATTTGTCAGAATTGTCCGCATATAACGTGCAATTATCCGAGTGAAAGAAGTTGTTTTACCGTTTCTGTCGGAACATAATCGCAATCTTCCATGCTATCTAACAGATGCGCGACGGAAGAAGGACCGATAAGTGCCGTAACCGGTATTTCTTTCGACCACAAATAAGAAAAAGCCGCCGCTGAAATGGAAATTTTTTCTGTTTCGGCAATTTTTTTCACAATCTCAGCACGTTTTTTGTTTTGCTCAGATAGAAAAACAGCCGCCTTGCCCATACTCTTTTCATCCGGATTCGCCCGCGCCGCTTTGAGGAAAAACCCCCGTGCCTGCGAAGAATACGCCATGACAGGCATATTCATTTCCCTATATCTCTCATATTCTTCCGGTGTCTGACCCATATCCACATCACCGTTTGATATTTTCGAGAAAGGTACGGCATAACTCCATTTCACTTGNGAAATCGAAAAGGGTGTCAGTCCGTTCTCTACCGCAAATTCATTGGCTTTTGTGAATCGTTCCAGNGTCCAATTCGAACAACCGATTTCTTTTGTTTTCCCGCTTTGTATCAAAGCGTGCATTGCAGGCATGATTTCCTTTACGGATACTGTCGGGTCATCTTTGTGGAGAAAATAAATGTCTACGGAATCCAACCCAAGTTTTCGAAGGCTTGTTTCCATATCCTCATAGATTCCATCCGGATTCACACGTTTTTCCCCTGTTTTCAGCGATCCGTGCGCACCCTTTGTCACAAGAGTTATTTTATCTCTTATATTTCTGGATTTGATCCACCTGCCTATCACCTCTTCGCTGTCTGAAAAATCCAATTTTCTCTCTTCTTCCGAAATAAGCTCCGTACCATACACTCTCGCTGTATCCAACCAATTTCCGCCCTTTTCATAATAGGCATCCAAAATAGAAAAAGCCGTATTTTCCGGAACCTTCGTTCCGAAAAATACAGACCCCAATGTAATGGAAGGCATTTGAAAGACATGCTTACTGCCTTTTATTTCCGAATAACGCATAAGGTCCTTTCTCCTTTTGTCACATTACCCGTTCCGATACGGCAGTATATCGTCTTCCGATGAATTGCCCCTTCACGACCTCATCAATCATGGCAACCGCGAAATCCGCATAACTAATATAGCTTTCGCCTTGCCTGTTTTTAATGAGGTAATCTGTTCCCAGTGTGTATCTTCCGGTACGCGCGCCATCCGGGTCAAACGTATACGCCGGACTTTGATAGGTCCAATTCACCTTGCTTTTTTTCAGTTCTCCGAAGGCAATGAACATACTTTGCGGCACAGCTCTCCACTCGGACGGAATCATATCCAAGACATATCCCGTTTCACTTTCATCCGTGTATAGGCTGGCAGCACCGCCAACAATCAAAAGCCTCACCGCCGGCACCTGTTCAAATACCTCTGTCATATGCTTTAGCGATGTCTGCAAAGTGATTTCATCGCCCATGTCGTTACCAAATGCGCTTATCACAGCGTCAAAATGCTCGACATCTTTTTTCGTAAGAGAAAAAATATCCTTATTGATAACCGCATAGCGATCCAAATCCACCTTGCTTTTATTTCTTACAATGGCGGTCACGTCTATGCCGCGCTCATACGCCTCATTTGCAATGAGAGCGCCGGCCTTTCCCGTTGCGCCGATAATTCCGATTCTCATGCGCTCACTCTCCTAAAATATCCGCCGCGATCAACAAAAAGCTTGATGCCGCCCAGGATGAAAAATCATTTACCGTCTCCGGCTCTTTCTTTTCTTTTTTGAAGCGATCGGGCGCTCTATCCCATTCTTCCTCTTTGTAGGCATCCTGCTTTTTCGTATACTGACCTGTGGAAATATCAAAAACGTATGGTGATAGTGATATGGAAAGACCCTTCTCACAGACCAAATCGCAATAGCGGGACGCGATTTTTTGAGACAACTCTTTTTTTCCGGCATCCTTCAAGCCCATAGCTAAAAGCAGTTGAACGGGAGCGACAATACCGCCTCTCATGAAAGCCTTGTCCAATTTGAACTTTGAACTTTGGATCGCTTCGGACACAATACCACCCGTAGTCATGAATTCTTCTTCGTCCGAAAGACGTTCCGCGATTTTATCCACTATTTTTTTGGGGAGACGTTTTCCCAAAAGAATCGGCAGAAGGGTGACGACACTCTTTGTATCCACCACTTCTCCTGTTTCCACCACACGGCTTATGAACTGTTCTCCGTCCCAGAATTCATCAACAAGCACCGAAAGAAGCCGTTTTGATTCCTTCGCCCAGCGAGCCGCCGCCTTGGTATCGCCCATTTTTTCCGAAAGAACACTACAGGCCTCTGTCGCCATCACCATATGCGCCAGCAAGTCTCCTGAATGAAGCGGTACACCCTCTCTGAAAATGGAGGCATCATCCCAACCGGATTCGCCCGGAAGATAATACTGCGGAAGTCCGCTTCCGCTGCGGTCACGCTTTGCAAGCCACCAATTTGTATACTTTGACAGTTTTTCGTAAAGCACTTCATAGTCCTTTTTCTTCAGAACGCCGGTATCTCCGCGCGACAATATATACAAAAGCGCAAAGCCTTGAAATACCGGCTTCGGTGCCTTGTAGCTGATCCCAATCTCACCGATCGTATCAGGAAGCTGTCCGTCTTCATTTTGATAATCGAACATGGATAACAGTAACCGCCACGCTTCCTTCATGTCAGATCCTGCCACCGCCATAGCGTGAAAGCTTTGCTGCCAAGCGGAGACTCGTGACAACGTCATTCTGCTCATATAAATCGCCGGATCTTTTATATTTCCTTCCGGACGCATTGTATGTGTCCACACTGTCCAAGCTGCCAAATCCGCCATTTTTTCATATTTTCTGGAAGTTTTAGGAAAGCGGTCTTTCTTAAATGCCTCAAATGCCTTTTTCGAAGAAGAAACACAATCCTCGAAGGATGCGTATTTTTCATCTCTCCAACCATTTGAAAGATACTCATGGATTGCCGTTTCAAACATTTTCGTTTCTGTTGAAGGGAGTAAATTGATATCGTAATCCTCCGCCTTCGCTTTTGACGGAATCCATGTACCGGAACACTGCAAAACACCCTTTAACGGAACAAACAAAAGCTTACCTATAAGAACAAAAGCCGTTTCCATATCTCCGTTTTCGTTCGGAGAGGCATTCTCAAAAAGCTTCGTCTTAAAACAGAACCGAAGTCCTACACCCTCACCTCTTATACGCATTTGCTTTTCAGCGGCAAAGCAAATATCAATCGTGCCGCAAAATGTCTTTATGGTAAGCTTCTCGGGCGTTGCCTCATACTCAAACGGCAATTCCTTATTATCCAGAACCGGCACAATTTTCACAAGATTTTTCCGTTGCAGCACCGTAGTCGGCGACCTTGTAATAGATAAATACAAAGAACGGTCCTCCGCATCCTCCAGTACACACACATAGGAGCCCTTTATACTAAACGGAACAGACCGCAAATCAAATGCTTCCTTCGAACCTAAAATCACTGATTTTGACATACTCACTCCTCCTTAGAAATTTCAAAAAGATACCCTGCCATGGCAAGAAAAATCGAGCAGGACAATGCGGAACATTTTCCGAATCCGATACCCTGCGCGTCCGCTTCTCTGAACATGAAATCGGGAAATCCGTCCGCATTCATATCGCAAAATCCTGTAAGCAGTTTTCTGGCAAGCTCTTTCTTTCCGGCTTCCACCAGACCCGGAATAATCTTGACCGGTGCGAAACCGCCGACAATCCCCGGCTGTCCGGCACCGTCTACAAACACCTTCGGCACATTTCTAAAGCCAAACGGCGTGTAATATTTGTCAGGATCAGATAAATCCTTCACCAATTTATCCACAATATCCGAGGGCAACCGTTTTCCGAGCATCATCGGGATATATCCGTCAATCTCATCAATTTCAATAATCTCGTGAGAACCGGAAACACGGGCAATAAATTTATCGCCGTCCCAAAAATCAGTGGTCAGAACCGTAAGGAGCTTTTGGGAGCGATCCTCCCACTCCTTTNNTTCTTTTCTTTTTCCGAGTTTTTCCGCAAGTCGTGAAAGACCTTCCGCCAGCATNATCAGATACGCCATCAAATCAGGCGCCTCTGCGGGAGACCCTTTCGACATGATCATGGTGTAGTCATTTCCGGACTCACATCCATGGTTATATTGCGGAACACCATTATTATCCGTATCTCTTCTTGTCATCCACCAGTTGTACCAATTCGCAAGCGGCTCATACAAGAGGTCGCAATGCTCTTTTGTCATCTTGTCACCGAAATGGTCGAGCATATACACCAACACAAAGCCCTGAAACGGCGGCTTCGTCGCGAGAAAATTAACGTGCAAATCGTCAATGATATCAGGAATCTCACCGTATTCGTCCTGATAATAGAACATACCGCGAAGCGCCTTTACGGACATATCCACATTATTCATAGCCGACATGGCAAAGTATGCCTGATGCCACGAGAAGGCACCGTTATCCTTTGTAAACTGCATAATATTCTCGGTCAATAATCCCAAAGGAGAAAGATAGCAAATCCATACGCTATATGCGGAGAGCTTTTTCATTCTCTCATATTTGGCGGGAACCGGCGGATAGATGGAGAGCCACTCATCATAATCCTTTTGCACTTCCTCCACACAATCCTCAAACGGACGATATTTTGAAAGCCTTTCCGTATCGGCTATGGAAAAATGAATCGCCAAATCGAACTCCCCGCTTTCATCGGGTGAGATATCCATGACGGCATCCTCACTACTATAGGTTCTCCACTGCCACTCGCAGTCAAAATCAAAGTCTCCCTTTATCGGAACCAAAAGATATTCGCCCATATTCTCAAAAGAAGCTTGATATGTCCCGTCTAAGCGGGAAAAGAAAGCCTCTCCCGGACGAATCTCCGAAAATAAGCGAAGGTCGATTCCTTTTCCTCTGATACGAAGAAGATCCTTTTGGTCAAAGCAAAATTGAATATAGCCATATTCTGTATTCATCTCCAGCATCGAAGGGGTGGCTCTGCTGGTATAAGGAATCGTTCTTCCTTCATACATAGGACGTAGCGCCATCGGGCTTATATCCTCTGTGCCTTCTCCTGACGTAGCGTACCGCTTCGTAGAACGGCAAAGCTGAAACTGCTTTCTTTCCGCACCCGTTTCCGTCTTACTGATCGCCTCTTGCAAGTAAAGATGTGACAGCTTTCTTCCGAACGGCACATCCTTGATATTGAAACGAAAATCACTCTTTTTAATCTTCCCTGATTTCTTTACCTTTCTTTCAGTTTCCATTCGCGTACACTCCTTCTTTTATCATCTTGATTTTTCAATGCCGGATCAAAAATAATATAAAACCGCCGCACAATGACCTTTCCTTTTTTTGAAAAAACATCACTGTACGGCGGTAAGCCTCTACTATATTATTGACAGACTATATTGTTAAAAAGAGAAGACTTCCGG
>JGI994J12354_10004268_pt1 | contig 12944 bp, 9 predicted proteins | sample IntmicLarv3ML3BL_FD_12354 | JGI IMG/M metagenome (IMG submission 12354)
GTTCCACCTGCTCGAAAAGTTTTTCCACTTCGGGAGCGTTCAACGCACTGGTCGGCTCGTCCATGACAATCACATCGGCATTTTGTCCGAGCGCCTTGGCGATTTCGATCATTTGTTTGACCGAAATCGGGTACGTTTCGACAAGCCGGTCCACGTCAATGTCCAGTTCAAAACGCTCCATCAGTTCCCGGGCGTTTTTGCGGAGAAGCGGCCAATTGACGAAACCGCTGCGATGCTTGGGCAGTTGCCCGAGAAACATATTTTCCGCAACGCTCAAACTTGGAATCAGCGAAAGTTCCTGATGAATCACGGCAATGCCATGCGATGCGGCATCCAGCGGCCCGGTAAAACGGACAGGTTTTCCTTTGAGAAAAATCGTGCCCTCGTAGGACGTGTGAATGCCCGCAAGAATTTTAATAAGCGTACTTTTACCGGCGCCGTTTTCTCCCGCCAGCAGATGCACTTCGCCAGGACGGATCGTAAAATCGACTCGATCAAGCACCCGCACCGGTCCGAAGGATTTGCCGATGCCTCGCATTTCGACGAGTGGTTGCGTGTCGGGAGATAAATTTTTATCAATCACGATGATTTGACCTTATCAGATATTCAAAACCGTAACGCGCCGATCAAGATCGGCGGCCAAGAAATTTTGAACTATTCCTCTTTCGTAAAAATTTTTGTCGGGAGAACGATTTTCTTTTCGACTTCTTCGCCGCCCAAGATTTTTATCGCGGTTTCGATGGCTTCTTTACCGCCGGTCGGATAAAGAAACGTGGCATCCAAAAGTCCCTGTTTGACGTACATTTGACCTTCCTGCGGCAGAGCATCGACACCGACGAATTTCATTTCTTTTTCGCGTCCCACTGCTTTGGCCGCCAGATAAGCACCGTGGGCCGCCGGGTCGTTGTGGGCATACACAAGATCAATTTCCTTGTATCGAGCCAGTGCCGATTCCATTTCTTTTTTAGCTTTGTCTTCGAGCCATTCCATGTCCGCTTCGAAGATCACTTCCAATTCGGAACCTTCAATGCCTTTGAGAAAACCTTCGTGGCGGTCAATGCCGGGCACGGAGGTCACCTGCCCGCGAAGTTCGACGATTTTGCCTTTTCCGCCGAGCGTTTCCTTGATCCATCGTCCAGCTTCTTCGCCGATGACACGATTGTCCGCGCCGATAAAGCAAGTGTACTGATCGCCGTTGACGGCACGATCAAGCACAATCACCGGGATGCCCGCTTCCATAGCCTTGGCCACCGGGGCGGTCAACGGGGCCGCTTCCAACGGACTGATGATGATTAAATCGTACTTGGCGCTGATCATCTCTTCGACCTGGCTGCGTTGTCTCGACGCGTCACGCCCGGCATCTTTGAACACCACCTTGACATCCGGGTAAGCTTTGGCCGCTTGTCGAACATCTTCATCCATCTGCACGCGGTACGGTTCGCCGAGATTACATTGGCTCATTCCAATGGTGAACTTCGCTTTTTCAGCAGTACCAGTACCATCGGAACAGCCCGTCAACAAAAAACACGCCGCCGCAAACAACAGGGTAAAACAGAAATTTTTCATAAAAAACGTCGCTTTCTCTCCGTTTGGAAATTGATTTTAAATATACGCGTCATTAATACCACCACGAATTAAATCGCAATTTTATCGCCTTATGATTCAAATGTCAATAAAAATGTTTGCCTGAATATTTTTACTGAAAATTATTGGCTAATGACCGCACAGAGGGTAGTCGAGAACACGTATGTTAAGAATCATTCCTGTGTAACGAAAGGGATATTGCCTAGTGGGGCGATACTACCGGAATGTATTTTGGCATTGGGCCAGCCTTTGCCGCCGATGGTCGGGTCGTTCGTGTAAATCGTGTTCACTTCCTGCAATGCCGAAGGCAAAACCGTGCGGAACGTATCACGCACGCGTTTGGCCACATCGCCTTTCGTACCCCACATCGGGAAAACCGGGCCTGGCGGTGTCGGTAAACTCGGGTTTGCCGTCAATTCACGCACCAATCGATTGTACAATCGCTCTTCGGAATCGAAATCCCAAATTTCGCGAGAAAGTTCGATCACTTCATCGTTGACCTGGAATTCCAGATGATAACGGTCCGTGTCGCTGTTGTAGCAAACGTAAAAAATCCAAACCGTAATGTGATTTTCGAGTGCCTCGGCGCTTTTTCTCATGATCACGTAAGATTGGGCAAACCGTTCGGCGGCCTTGCGGCGTTGTGTTTCGTCGGCAATGTTCGGCGTTGTATTCTCCGCACCATCGGCCAAGTCCGATTGTTGCAGCAAATCGAGAAAACGATTGACATCAAGCACGCCTTCAAAGGCCGAAGCGTAGGCTTTTTCGCGATCAAGCAAGTCTTGCCGGATGCGTTGCTGTTCGTCAAACTGGCGTTCGATTTCGGCTTCCTGTTTGGCGATGCGTTGTTCGCGGTCACCGATTTCCTGTTCGTGCCGGACATTGCTTTCGTGCATTTCCGCCTGCATTTGTGCAACGGCATCATCGGCCTTTTGTTCGACGCGTTGCGATTGATCGGTCAACAGCAGGCTCTGCGCGAAAAACAGAATGATGATCAAATCCAATAGCGGCGTCAGGTTCATGACCAATCGTCTCTTGTTCATGTCGGGCCTCCGCTTTGCCGCCGCTTCTTTTTGCGTTGTTTTTCCGCATGGGGCGGCAATTCCAGATCAATCTGTATTTCGTCGATATCCTCCGCGGGGTCATTGCGATGTTGCAAAAAGGAACGTTCGCGCGATGCAATCAGGTGCAACACTTCATCAAGCGAAGTTTGGGCCATCTTTTCCAACTCGAAACATTTTTGCGTACCCGACTCGACGAACAGAGCGTTGATCACGGTAAAGATAATGCTGAACCCGATGCCGAAAACCGTTGTCCAAATGGCCGTGCCGAAATTCTGCGTGACCGATCGGAGAATGACTTCCGATTCGTTCGTCACACCGGTGGTCGTACTGAACTGGCACGCAATGGCAACGACCGTTCCCAAAATGCCGAGCATGGGGAACATCGGAATCAAATCGTAAAACAAATTGAAAAAGGTGCGAACGCCTTTGCTGTAAGCGTACACCGTGTGCGATTTTTCGTTCGTCAGCTTGTGATATTCTTCGCGAAGCTGTTTTGCGTTTTTTTCTTCGAGTTTTTGCACGTACTCGACGCGAAACGTGTGCAGCAAATGCTCTGTTTGCAGCCAACGACCAATCGTCGACGAAGGCATGCTGCATTCCTTGAGAATATCGTTGCGAAACCAGCGGCTGATCTTCCGGCAATAAAAATTGTTGTACAAATAGATAACAAACGACAAAAATGCCTCAAAAATCGCAACGACAACGATAATTTCGACAAAATGGTCGCTCAGCGGCTGCAAAATCTGTTCCCAAGAGGGCAATATTTCCATGAAATGCTGTAACATATTTCGTAATCTCAATTTTGCAGGTTTGTATTCACTGATTTTTAATCAATTTTCGATGTAACTTCTCATGTTTGCTTGTTTTAATTCTTCGGCCCATTTTTCCTCGTAACGCTCGATCGAATCCGGTAGCAGCGTGTAATGCACTTCCCTGACACCTTTTTGCTGTAATTGCTTGATAAAAGCACCAAATTGTTCTACGTCATGCCAAGTGATCTGGTCTTCCGAAACACCTCGGCGACCGAGAAATAGCTTGGCCACGGGCAAATTTGGTACTTCATTTGGCGAAACGTTTGATTTTTGCGTTGCGTTTTCTTTGCTCTTAAATTCCGCAAACTCCTTATTTTGTTGGTTTTGTGCCAATCCACCACCAGTATCAGTTGTCAATTGATAGCCTTTCCAAAGTGAAAGCAAGAGCAACAACGTAACGCCTAGAATCACGAAAACAATCTTATCTTTGAAGTCACTTTTTTTGGCCATTGATTCCCCTTAACGAAAAACGCACAAATATTATGTGAGCCGCCAGTATCTTCGGTATAATTATTAATCGATCATACCGCATGAGAAAAGCCGTGTCGAGTTGAAAAGCGTTATTTTTACCCGGTTTTCAAAACCCCGCCGGTTTGTTTTTCGTAACGATGCGTTTTCTGCCTTATGGCGATCGTGGCGAATATCTGTGGTCGTGTTTGATGTGGCTTTTCCTGTTGAATTGTGGTAAAATATCTGGTCGCGTTTTAGTCGCACGAATCAACCGTGCCATGTCAAAGGGCAGCGTCAGTCACTCGAAAATACCGGAAGCATGCAACCGATACACATTGAAAAAGCTCAGGTACACAACCTGCGAAACGTCACGCTTGACATTCCGCGCAATCAGCTGGTCGTCATCACCGGGCCGAGCGGGTCGGGCAAAAGTTCGCTGGCCTTCGATACGATTTACGCCGAAGGTCGCCGGCAGTACATCGAGAGTCTGTCCGTTTATGCGCGGCAATTTTTGCACCAACTCGAACGGCCCGATGTCGAATACATCAAAGGTTTGCAACCGACGATTTCGGTCGATCAGAAAAACAGCTCGAACAACCCGCGCAGCACGGTCGCGACCATGACCGAAGTGTATGACTATTTGCGAATCTTATACTCGCGTGCGGGCTTGGCACATTGTTGGAACTGCGGTCGCACCATCCGGCAGCAGTCGCCCGAGCAAATTCTCGAAGAAATGCTTTCCCTTCCCGAAGGTTGTCGGCTGATGTTGTTGGCCACGATGATACGCGGTCGACGCGGGCAGCACAAGGAAATTTTTCGCAAAATCATCAAAGCCGGTTTTGTTCGCGCCCGTGTTGACGGGGTGATCGTCGATGTTGAGGAACCGCCCGAACTCGAACTGAACAAGCGACACGATATCGAAGCGGTCATTGATCGCATTGTGTTGCGCGACGGCATACGTCCCCGATTGGCCGAATCGCTCAAGCTGGCCATTAAATACGGCGAAGGCACTGTCATTGCGTCTTATGAAAAGGAACGCATCGCCAACCCGGACGGCACGACCCGCAGCGTTTGGAAAGACCTGCTTTACAGCATCCATTACGCTTGTGCGAAGTGTAAAATCAATTACGCCGAACTTGAGCCGCGCACGTTCAGTTTCAACAGCCCGTATGGTGCGTGTCCCGATTGTCAGGGCATGGGCGAGCTTGAGACCTTCGATTATGATTTGGTTGTGCCGAACCCGCAACTTTCCATCGCCAAAGGCGGCATCGCGGCTTTCAAAAACGCGTCCTCGACTTCGGCCAAACTTTATCAATCGGTACTCGGTCGTTTCTGGGAACAGCACGGCGATTTTTCGCAAACCCCCATTGCGGACATCGACGAACCAATCCGCGAAATGCTCTTCTACGGCGAAGAGGGAATGCAGAGTGCAGAATGCAGAGTGCAGAGTGAGGAGTGTGAAGTTGAGGAAGAGCAGGAAGCGCAGAGTGCAGAGTGCAGAACGCAAAGTGATGAGTGCGGAGTTGCAAAAAATCAAGCAAACGAATCCACAATCCACAATCCACAATCCACACCGCCCCCCTTTCCCGGTTTGCTCAAATTGCTCGAAGAAGTGTATCAATCGACGAAAGGGAAAAAGGAACGCGAGCATTTGCAGCAGTTTCGCGGCGTTGTGACCTGCCGTTTGTGTGGTGGTTCGCGATTGCGTCGAGAGGCCCGCAGTGTAACGGTGGCAAAATATCGAATCCATGAAGTGTGCGCTATGACCACTGAAAAGTCGTTCGAGTTTTTCAAAACGCTTGAATTTCCGGACGAATTGCGGCAGGTGACAACGCCGATTGTTGAGCAAATCGTCTTGCGGCTCGATTTTCTCAATCGTGTCGGGCTTGATTATTTGACGCTTGATCGTTCCGCCGATTCGCTCAGCGGCGGTGAGTTGCAACGTGTTCGATTGGCCGCTGGTCTCGGCACGGGTTTGGTCGGCGTTTGTTATGTCCTTGACGAACCATCGATCGGCCTGCACCCGCGCGACAATCAACGGCTCATTGATGCAATGCGCAATTTACAACAGCGCGGCAACACGGTCATCGTTGTCGAACACGATGAAGCCATCATGCGCGAAGCGGATTGGCTGATTGATTTCGGTCCTGGCGCCGGAAAACTCGGCGGCACCATCATGGCCGAAGGCACGCCCGCCGAAGTCGAACAAAACGCCAACTCGCTGACCGGCAATTATCTCAGCGGCAAGCTCACGATTCCCGTGCCGAAAAAACGTCGCAAGGTCGTCAAAAGCCGCTCGCTGATTCTCGAAGGCTGCACGTTGCACAACCTGAAAGACGTAACCGTTTCGTTCCCGCTGGGTACGTTCATTTGTGTCACCGGCGTCAGCGGTTCGGGCAAAAGCTCGCTGCTCAACGAAACGCTTGTGCCCGCGCTGACGCAACGGCTTTACAACACGAAAGCAAAACCCGGCCCGCACAAAAGCATCAAAGGGGCCAACAAAATCGACAAGCTGATTCGCATCGATCAATCGCCGATCGGTCGTTCGCCTCGCAGCAACCCGGCCACATACACGGGTGTGTTCGACGAAATTCGCAAAGTGTTCGCACAAACCCGCGATGCAAAACGACGCGGTTACAAACTCGGGCGATTCAGTTTCAATGTTGCAGGCGGGCGATGTGAAACTTGTCAGGGGCAGGGGCTTCGCAAAATCGAAATGCACTTTCTACCCGACATGTACGCTGTTTGTCCCGACTGCGACGGCAAACGCTTCAACCGCCAAACGCTCGACATTCGCTATAAGGAAAAATCCATCGCCGATGTACTCGACATGCCCATTTCGGAGGCCGTTGCGTTTTTTGAAAATTTCCCGTCGATCGTTCGCGTACTCGACAGCCTCAACCGCGTCGGACTGGGTTACCTGACGCTCGGGCAATCGTCGACAACGCTTTCCGGCGGCGAAGCACAACGCATCAAACTGGCCGCCGAACTGGCCCGCGTCGAAACAGGCAACACGCTTTACGTACTCGACGAACCGACTTCGGGTTTGCACCTGCATGACATCAAACAACTGCTCGGCGTATTGTCCGAACTGGTCGACTTGGGTAACACGGTCATTGTCATTGAGCATAATCTCGACGTGACGAAAACGGCCGATTGGATCATTGACCTCGGCCCGGAAGGCGGCGAACGCGGCGGCCAGTTACTCGCCGCCGGAACCCCCGAGCAAATCGCGGCCCTCGACAATAACGCAACCGGACGTTATCTTAAAGAAATGCTGAATGGCCGGTAAAATATTATCATTAACAATTTAATTTTTTCCTCAGATGACACAGATTTTTTAATAAAATTTCTACAAAAACATCTGCGCAAATCTGCGGCATCTGCGGATAAAAACAGAACACACATGAAAACGATCCCGCGACATTGGAGTTTTGCACGAACCGACACCGGCGTTCTTGTCTGGCGATGTTCGCACGAAAGCGAAGCGGCGGCGCTTATAGAGGCTGAAAAAGCGGCTCAACGCGTTTCGCGGGCCGAACGGGGTGAAAACATTCCGGTGGTCGACTATCCCTACGGCGTGACGTTGCGTGAGAAATTGATCGGTGAATTCGACGATCCGCAAGGCGAATTGCAGGGCTTTGTCACCCGCAATCACACCGGGGCCGAAGTGCTCAACATCAAAAACGTCATGTTCCTCGATTGGGACACGCCTTATACTTATGCTCCTCCTTCTTTGGAGACAACATTTGCAATCTTATGGAACAGCATCAAACGTCTTTTCGGCATGAAACCCAATGAAACTGGTGAAGAAAATCGCACGCCCGAATCTTGGGCCGCGGTGCCTGAGCTGTCCGCGTTTATGCAATGGGTTTCGCAACAGCCCGATTGGGGCGTTCGCATATACAAAACTTGTGCCGGTTATCGCGGGTTGGTCACGCACGCGTTGTTCGACCCAACGGCGGATGCGACGCTTGATTTGATGCGGCAATTCCGTTGCGACCCGCAATATGTGGCCCTGTGCAAACGGCAGGAATCGTTCCGGGCACGCATGACACCAAAGGGCTGGCGCTGCAAACTCTGGGGCGAGTCATTGGACCCCAGCTTCCGCTTTCATTACCCAGGCCGCGACCTTGCACTATGGGACGAAGGCACGCCCGCCGATGTCATCGTACAACGTGTCAACGATGCCTTGGCTGAATATGATGTGATTTACGATGATGCCGTTCAGGCTTACGAACAGGCATCGGCGGATTATGCAACGTGCCGTTATTTGGGAACGGTCGGCAACGAAACCATGCACCCGAACATTGCACCGATCGTCGGGCTGCACGACGAAATGACCAAAGCACTAAGCGAAACGGAAATGCTTTTGGCCTGAGGCTTTCCCCGAAAAAGGGTTCGTATTTTTCGCCTTGGCGATGTACTACGCTTTCGCCGATAAATGAACGGCAAGAAATGGCAGCCGGGAACGCAGTGAGCGAAGCGAACGGAGTGACCAGTGTGGGGCGTTTCCATTGGAAACCAGCTGTTTTGTGGTTCAAACCTCATCAGGAATTTACGTTTTGAAATAATACAACCACTCCACACCGGTCACTCCGCTTGCGCTGCGTTCCCGGCTGCCATTAATTATTTGGCCGTTTATTTTCCAGCGAAAACCTTACGCAAATTTACGTGGTTTCTTTTCTTCTTGATGTTCATAGGGCGTATATTCCGGAGCAGTATGCCCGGTAAACATCTCATTAAAGTTATTTAGATAGTTTTTCCCAAAAATGTCCAAGTGAAAGAGAAGATGTCTTTTTACTTCCTCGCTCGTTGGAGAGGAATCGAGAGGAACATTTTGACTTAGCACAGGGTCTATTCGTAAGATATTTTCCTTACCAATCCAATAACCGGCATAATGATTGGCGCTTGTACTCTGGGCCGTCATAAAAATATCAATCAACGAAGTTGCCCAGTATAAGAGACCGGAGTCTTCCATTTTTTTGGAAAAGTTGTTGATCGTTTTTCCGGTTCCCAAACTGAGTACACGAATAGTACAATTCTTGCCTCGTTTTTTTTCTCGTAGAATTTTTGTTGCCTCTGATATTCCAATCAAAATCGGATTGTTAGCCCACATCCCACCATCAATCAGCCTTGAATTTTTGATTTTTTTACAGACAGGGAAATAGGTAGGTGCCGAAGATGTGGCTAACCCGATTTGCCATAACGGAGTCGAATAATCTCGACCACTTGTTACTAAATGTGGAGTCTTGAACAAAAAACTTTCATCCGCTTCATTATTACCATTGTCAATGTTATATGCCGGAATGACAAGCCGTTTACTGCAGTCTTCGAGTGTTTTCTGTTCGAATTTGTCTATCAAAGCCCTTTCTAAAGGTTCTGATGGATACTTCGCATAAATTGCCCCTTGACGCCCCCATGTAGAAGTAAATATTTTGTCGCCGTAATGCTTGTAAAATTCAACGATCTCGCGAGGACGCAAACCAATGCTTAACCCTAACGCAATGATTCCACCGGTCGAAGTTCCTGTAATAAGATCAAAATGATCTATGATCCCGCTTCCATTTTTTTTACACAAATGTCTTTCAAAATAATCCAGCATTGCTGCGGAAAAAATTCCTCTTATTCCGCCTCCATCCAACGAAAGAATTTGAAAGACATTATCGCTGCAATTATCGTCTTGGTTACTTGAATGGACCATAATTATCTCCCCAAAAAGTATTTTTAGTTTTAGATAAAAAACATTACAAACTTGTATAACAAATTTGCACGATCGGTACAACCGTTTCTTCTTGCCTAAAATTACAATTTTTAGAAAATAAGTGATTATTCAACGATATGATTGTTGAGTTAAATGCATAATATTAAAGTACAGAATTCTACAATATCCTGTATTGATACAAATTTAACGCAACAAGGTCGGCCTTATCCAAAGCCCCCAATCATTGGCGTTGCTGTTACCGCCGTCTTCAGTAATCAGTTCCAATCGTTCAACACCGGAGACGTTGATCTGCCCGAAATGCAGTTCGTCTGGTCGAATGATTCGGCTCCGAAAAAGTTCTTTGCCGTCGCCGCGAATCACAAAAACCACCGAACCGGGGTGCGGGTCCTGAATGCCATAGGCAAATTCAAACTCTTTCCATTTTTTGTCAAGGGAAAACGCATAACAGGAATCGGCGTGAGCAAAAATCCCGAACTCAAAGAACATGCTGCCGACTTCCATAAAACCAAGATCACGCAAAATACCACGCGAGGGTTCATACCAGCCGACTTTTTCTTCCAAGGCTTTGGCGTAGGTCAAGTCAAACCGTGTTTGCGTTTCGTCAACCGTTGCCGGATCAAGCAACTCCGGGGGCAATTTGACCGTTTCCAGGTGTTTGAGTTTTCTCGCCCACTGGTTGTTGTCCGGGTACGTCTTTGCCAAATCCTTCAAGATGTCTTCCGCCTTGTCATATTCTTTTTGGTCGAGCAACTGCCTGATGATGAATGCGGCGATAAATGTATTGATCGGTTCCAAGGTCGGCGTGCCGTTCAAATTGGAATAATTGACACCTAAATCAAGTGTGCCGCCGGGAAAAATGAATTTCAATCGCAATCGGTAAAGAGTACGTTCCAGTTCTCCGATTTCGCAATGAAAATCGCCCGATGGTTCCAACTTGGCAACCCATGATTTGGCATCATAATCGTCGGGAATCGCGAGATTGTCGTTATAAACGATGACACCCAAGATGGGAATATTGATTTCAAAATGCCCGTCAATGATCAGCTTTCCGTCTTCGGTTGATGCTTCCAGTCGATCAAAATGAAAATGTACTGACTTAGATACGACTTCTTTGATCAAGTCGTCGAATTTCGGATTGAAAGCCCGTGTGTTGGAGAACAACAAAGCCGCGGCATCGGTAAGAAACGTGCCGGGACCTTCGCCCCGCAGTTCTTCGTAGTAATGATAATTCCCCACCCCCATGAGCGAAACGCCACGTTCCTCACGTTGGGAGTTCCATTCACAATCATGCGGATAGCCGAAACAGTGTCCCAACTCGTGGGCTATCGTCCCAATGCAAAAGGAGTTGTATTTTCCAATCGTGCATGGCCCGAGAATAGGAGAAAAACCGCCCGGCTCCGTCGATGAAAGCAAGTCGGGTTCAACATGGAAATCATCATTGACCCAGGCACATCCACACGCGAAATCCCCAATTCCACTCACGCGAGGGCCGTGTTCCAAAACGAAATCTTCTTTCCATTCGACAAAAGCCCCACAAATCAGGACATATTCCTTGTCAATGTCGATTTCATGGTCACGCAGAAGGTTTTCGCGTACTTCCTCACGAACTTGCCATTCCGTTCCGTTAGGATAATCATAGATGTTGTTCTTGCCAACAACATCGTAAATCTTCAAATTTCCCGGTTCGTCCCATTCAAGGGCAAAGGTCATTGGGCCGTAACCGTGCGATTCCATTTCCTTGCGATAAAAATCCTGAATATGCTTCAAAACATGGCCCAAACGCTCGTGACGACCTTCCGGGGCTTCGCGATCTTTCGGTGTGAAATAAATCACTCGTAACGGTGGAACTCCCTGCGGTTCTTCGGCTGGAAGTTGGGAAAACATTACCACAAAAAAGAAAACGGCAAACAGTCCAATCGCAATGCCACAAAACAATCGATGATGATCGGGCAAATATTTTTCGGTCATTATGGCGAACCTTTCATTGAAGATGAAATGGATGGATTTTCAAAACAAACAACCGCTTCGAACGGTTCACATGCAATAACTTCGGTTTTACCGGAATGACCGGCGCGGGGCGGTAACATCATCAAAACACGCGAATTCTGATCAGGCTTGAATCAAAAATGCAGGGATATCTCGCCTTGGTCGCCGCCAAACGCCGAACAATTTAGACGCGGCTAAAAACGGTTTCGGTTGCCATTTCTTGTTCTTCATTTACAGCGAAAAGATATTTCACTTTTTTTCTGATGACATTGCCGGGTGATTCATAATGCGTTCAGCGACATCCAAAGCGGACCGCGTAAATGAGAACGGGTGGCTTTCCGGAAGAATCGTCGGTGGGCCACCGACCCAACTTTGAACGACATATTGATCCGGTTGCCCTCCGACGGCAAAATAATCGTAGCCCATTTGCATGGTACCGATGTACCAGATTTTGTCGTCGGCCATGTTGCGTTGTTTCAATGACGGATAATCGGCGGCCCAATATACCAGACTGAACGGTATCCCACGCTGTCGACAAATCTGTTCAATCCGCCGCACATCGCCCCAAGTACCTCGGCCCGTATTGTGGACAAAATGCATCCAGTCGACATCAAGCCGGAAGAAATCAATTCCCCGGTCACCTTTCGCCTTGAGCTTGGCTTGCAACAGGTCGAGCCACTTGATCGCCTGTTCTGGCGTGACCGAAGGAAAACCTTCAATGTCGCCGACCTGCCATTCGGGATAATGTTGATGCACCAGTGAAATAAATTCGGCCGTTTCCGTTGCGGCATATTCCATGTCCTTATCGATGAAGAACAGGCAACAGTTGAGCGGTTCGTCCATGGCGATACTGTCGATCTTCATGCCGCATTTCAGGAAGCGATTCCACTGGCGATACTGCTTTTCAAACGCATCGGCTCCGGTTTGTCCCCAAGGCTTGACGGCTCCGACTTCCAATTGAAAAGGCAAATCCAATTTCCGAATAAGCTCCGTCAGATCGGAATCATCAACGAATTGCCGGTGCAAATTGTGGTCGGCGTAAAGAATCGCATCGACATATTTGCGACATTCGGCCCATTGTTCCGGGCGTTCGGCCATCATGCGAAGCGGAATTTCATCCTGATCTTTCAGCGTTGGCGGGGAAATAAGAAATTTCGGCACAGGCTTTTCGATATCTTGCGCAAAACCGATTGGCAATGTCATAACAACAAACAAAATGGAAATCGTGAAAAAATATTTCATCATTGATTGACCTGTTGGTGGTGTAAAAAATGTTTAAACAGCAGCCGGGAACACAGTGAGCCGCAGGTGAACGGATTGACC
>JGI994J12354_10004269_pt1 | contig 12941 bp, 17 predicted proteins | sample IntmicLarv3ML3BL_FD_12354 | JGI IMG/M metagenome (IMG submission 12354)
TAAACGGGTAAGATAGGCATAATAGATATGTAGTTGGGCCGGCGAATGAAAATAATGGCTGCTCCTTGCGGCGCAAGAAGCTTGAAAATGAAAAAGAACGCAGGAGAAATATCTCCCGCGTTCTTCTGGTTTCCGTATGAGTGAAAGGCTTAGTTTTGTCTATGCTTATTGTTGATTGCGGCCGCGACAAGAGAAAGGCTGGCCGCCAGCATACCTGATGTGAGGTAGCCGATCCAATCTTTCGGTAGACCCGGGACATATATAAAAATAATTAACAGCGCAATGGTAACGCTGGCTATAACAAGGCTTTGTTCACGCTTGCGGTTCTTTTTTGCTTCGCTGATGGGCTTGTTTGTTGCGGCTACGGGAGACAGCTTCCAAATAATAGGGCAAGCCACCAATGTGGCAGCGATGGAAAAGTGTGGAACGTGCGCCGGCAACAAAAGCTTCTGTGTTAATGAGAAGCAAAAAAACGTTATGCACATGGTTGTCATGCACGACCAATGATGGTTTGCATGATAACCGCCTGCCGTTACCCGTAAGGGGATGAACGCCGCGAAAAACAATACGGCGCCCCACGTGTTGCGAAGAACGATTGAAATGGCTAAAACACAAACGAGTGTAAAAACAGTTGAAAGAAGAAGTTCAAAGCCATACTTGTATGCGGCAACCTCATTTTCGGAATATATTTGCTTCGTTGCAAAAAAACGTGCAATACGAGACGCTAATTTTTCGATCAAATCGAACACCCTCTATTCAAATGTTTGTGTAGATATACTAAGTGTACTAAGCACAATGCATACTGGCAATACATCTGTGACAACTGGCAGATATATGTGATAACTGGCACGAAATAGCTTGCTGCGGGATGGAATACTGAGTAGAACTATAGAAATTGTTAGTGGTGGTGATTTCACGGCGTCAACTATACTGTGTATAATTAAAAGTGAGTTGCACTCAATATATGTATGCAAAACGGGAGGTTCTCATGGCTAGACAGCAAGATCCATTCGGCGCTATCTTGAAAGAGCTGCGGAACCAAAGAAATATGACGCAGGAAACCTTCGCAGAAAAAATAGGTGTTACATCAAGCGCTGTTGCACATTACGAGAGCGGTGAATCCTATCCCGCGTATAAGACACTATATAAAATCGTTAGAGTTCTCGAAATAGATGCGAACCTACTTTTTGCCTATGAGCCTGAGGAACTGCCGACGGATATGATTAGAGTAGCTGAAAAACTCTGCTCCTTGGGTAAAGAGCAACGAGATGGCCTCAATGAATTTCTACGGCTGTCCTCCATGTTTGTTAATGGAGATTTTACAAATGATGGTGGTAACGGGAGGGTTACGAATGAGGATTGCAATATGTGATGACGAGACGAGTGACAGGAGAGCCATTTCTACTTTTGTCAAATTGCATTCGGAGACACATGAGATTGTAGAGTTTAAGTCTGCGAACATGTTCTTAGATGAACTTGAACGCAAATCACTGTTTGATTTGGTCTTTCTGGATATTCAAATGCCGGATTCAAATGGCTGGGAAGTAGCAAAACTGTTGAAACAGTCACGCAGTAAAGTTTACATAGCAATGATTACCGTTATATTGGAGTATCTGCATATAGAACAAGGAACTTCAATGCATATGAAAATAGGGGATACAGTGCAAATGGGCGCTAAAATTGGCAATGTTGGCGGCTCGACAGGCTATGCTATTCACCTTGATCTGCGAGTCATTCTTAATGGATACAACTTAGATCCGCTGCGATTTTTTGATATAGAAAAGCATTTTTCGAGATGGGTCTATTGATTGTTACCAACCGTCCTTTGGTTTAATAACTGTAAAAATGGATAAGCGGTACTATTATGTATGTGAATTAGGTTGAAAGGACTTACAGTATGAAATCTAAGAACATTCGAGCCGTGCTTGTGGTGCTGGTCGGATTGGTGGTGCTTTGTGTTGCCGCTACTGCATTTTGGAATGGTCGGTCAACAAGCTTATCGGAAACGAGCGATGACACGCTTGCTCCACCTGTTCAGATAGCGACGAACGCCGTGAATAGTCATGATGCAACAGAAAATCAAAAACAAGAAGATGTAACGGATGCACAAGATGCCGTTCTAGTTCCGGCCGAACCAAAACACACAGACATGGAAGAAACAGGAAAAATGATATTTAAAAATGACTTGGTTGAATTTTTAGTGAATACATATTCATCTATGTTTCTTGATGATTATCGTATGCTCTATACAATGCATTACGCCTACATAAATGAGTTGAAGACCGATATGCCGCCCGGACTCGGATACTATGCCGCGAACGATTTTACCGTTTACGATATAAATGACGATATAGGGGGTCTGTTGATGATACATTCCATTTGTCCGGAAAAAAGCGACTTGATGTATGAGTTTTATCAATACATGGAAGGAGTATTTGTTAAGGCCGAGACAATAGAACACGCTTATTGCGAATTATACGAAAATGAATACGGTCAGTTAATCTTAATGGAAGACAGGGACTACTTCTTTCAAGAAGGATACAGGGTTTCCGTTGTTGAATTCACCAACGGAACGATGGAACGAACACCGTATGCAGAAGAGTATATTTCAAGTGACGATATGAATTTATCCGGTCATTATACATGGGCAGCTTGGGAGATAATAAAGGAATCGTTGCGTCCTGTAAATAGTGTACCCATGGATACAGTAACGAGAGGCGTAAAATCAGCCGCACAAAATGAAAACGCAAAGTATATAGGGTGGAGGGATGTATACGCGAATTTCATTTTATGGGAAATCACTTTGAATTCTAATATGTATTTATTTACCATTAGAAATGAGGAATTGCCCTTACTGGGCATCAATGATTACGTCTATATGTATAACGAAGGCGAACTTGATTTGTTGAATGATTGCGAATTGCCCAGTGGGTTAACGACTTATTCGGGGTCTGATATTGTTGATTACGTAAGAGTGATATATGGGTATGGTCGCTAGCGTTTCTTACTCTTTGGGATGTTTGGTCATAGACGAGGTTTCCGAGACGAAAAATTTAAGCAAGTGTATAAACCTATATCATTTGACAAGTTGGAACATGGCAAATGCTAATGATACAGACGTTTCTCGATACAAGCGTGCCTAAATCTCCGCGATATAACAGACGATGATACGCATTGCTTTGCGTTGCGTGACTTGGATGGTAATGGAATAGCGGAATTGATTGTATTCCAAACGGATTCTGAGAGTACAAATCCAACGCTTACGGTGTTTATTCATACGATGATGGGTTCTGTACCGTTGGCACGCATTCCGATCCCAAAACAGGTGTTTCCTCTCCGCGCGTTTCCGATAATCCGCAGTGTCCGGGGTTGTTCATAGACTGGTGGGGCGGTGGCGTGGAACATTATGGATACCTGACAATTAATGAAAAAGAATTGGTATATGAATACTTGTGGTATATAGATCGTTTAAATGGGCCGATAGAGGGGGTTCCCGTTTCCGACAACGAAATGCTCATTATGGAATCAAAGCGTGCGAACCCGCCCTATGAATGTACAGATAACATTTTTATAATGTATTCTGTCGATGAAGAAAACATTGCAGAACAGCTGGAATCCAATTGTCAAACTGCAACAACTAATTAAGAGCGCGATAAGCATATCAGGAAGAAGGCGAAGCACATGGGAATCCGAATCGTAATTCGCGACAAAGAGACAGAACTGCTGCTGGCCGAAGCCGCCGAAACAGCAAAATCTCAGGCACAAGCACAAGCTGCCGAAGCAGGGCTGGATTGGACGGCGTTTGATGAAGAAGAAATGGAAGCGCTTGCCCCCAAGAACGTCATCCACGAGAATGACATCGTGCTGACGGATTTTACCGTATACAATTACAACCGCCGTCTAGACAGAATCGGCGGGCAGAACGAATATCTCAGCCGCGACATCCTTGGGCTTGAGCTGTTCGGCAAAGTCAATCCGTATGACAAAAGCAAGGAAATTTTGCAAATCAATACGCTGTCCGCGTGGGTGAAGCAGAACGCGCACAACAAAGACACATATCGTTATATCTGTGTGGAACTGACTGACAATCTGGATCGTGTGTATGACACGATTGAGATTCCGCAGGGCTTTGTCGTGAAGTATAAAGAAAGTTTTGGCGTAAAAGACGGCGCGGTGGAGTTTTATGTGTTCATCCGGGAGTTCAACGCGGAGGAGTTTGCGGCGAAGAAGGCTGTGACGGATCTGGTGTTTTTGAACGCGCCTGTAACCGATGCGGACAATAAAAATTACGCTTCAATCGTAAAAGTAATTAATGATATATCGAAAATTAATCTCGACTTATTTGTAACGAATCCGAAGTTAATAGCAAAACTTATACCGAACCCTGAACAAGCTGTAAAATTACTTAAACAAGTTATTAATTTTGGTATCCAAGGTTCAAAAAACGGTGCGCGTGTGTTATTGACACCGGTATTGGAATGTATAAGGTATTTTGAAGGAAAATCAAGAAAAGACGACGATTCTATTATTGAAAATTATAAACAAAACATGCAATACGAATTTACAGACTACATATACGACCAAACAAAAGGAGATGCGGCAAAAATAAAGATGGGTAGTCAAACCGGTGATAGCAACGGTTGCGGTTGGGTAGCTACATACAATCTGTTACATTATTTAGGCAATCCGAAGACCGCTGTGTTTATTGTTGATGTTTTTGAGTTGCAAAACGGAACGATGAGTTCACTAAACGATGCTGCGAATCCATTAACTATCGCCGATTTTATCGACACGAGCGGGTATACCAGCAAGTTGAACTGGTTCCCTGATTCGATGGATAGCTTAATGAAAAATTGCGACACACAAAGCGGCATATTAATTTATATAAACGATACAGATATAGCTACGTTAAATGCACATTATGTATTTGCGCATTATAACAGTAACGATGCGTTATTCCATTTGTATAATTCAGAAGGAGATTGGACGGCTTCTTTCAAAACCACATCTATTGATGAATGGTTGAGAAACAGAAAATATGTCCGAATGGGACTGGTAACGGTCAATTATATAAAATAGGGGAGCTTTATGAAGAAACATTTATTTATCTTAATTGGTTTGTTAATTATTTTAACATCGTGTACCGCCGCATACCACATTACGGTTCCTGTTGGACAATGGCAAAGCGATTTCGCTTCATTAACCTTTGAAAAGAAAAACGAAGATGAAGGTTATACATATGGAACCTATGTCAAGGATGGGGAAGTTGTAGATGTATTTATTGTGTTTAGTCATATCAATAATCTGTTCTCTATTCGTGACATGGAGGATATGCACGAAAATGGAACAGGGAATCAGTATGAATATTTCTGCGGGCGATATACAGTTACAGATGACAAGATGTATTGTACCCTTCTGCCACATTGGGAAACAATGCATGATGTAAAAGAGATTGTTTTCACCAGAGTGGTTGAATAGCAAATGTGTTGCGTCCGTAATGATGGAGGCCAACTGTTTATACGAATAATGGATGTAGAAGAAAAAATAATTGAAAATGATTATTTGGTCTGGCAAAAAGAAAATTCCGATTATGTAAAGTATATGGAAATAGGTCAATATATAGTGCCTGTGAATAACGCCATGTACGCAAAATTGAAGTATACGCCATGGGTGGATTTTCCGCCGCAAGAGTCACATCCCCTTGATGATTGGCATGATATTTTCAGGTCGTTCGATTGAGGTGCGCTATGAAAGCACATCATTGGTGATATTAAAGGTGCCGATGCGCCAAATGTATGGGGCACAACGATGGTCAGGGGGTAGTGGAAATCATTTATCACGACTATACGCCGCTTTCCGGCTACAATGTAATTTCTACCGATAAATCAAACAATCCATGGGGCAAAGGTAAAGTTCTACGGATAACGGTTGTCGGAAATTACTATGACAGATAGCTGCGGAATATCCGGAAACAGGGAGAGTGTTCTGTGATGAAAACTGTGTTTTCGCTATGCGTTTGGTTGATTTTGGTGTTTTCGGCTTCAGGATGCATGATGGAAAACCAAACTCGCGATAACGACATCGAACAAGTCATATTAGAGCCAGCGGAACGCAACGAAAACGATATAACAGCCCACAACGAAGTAAGCGCAAACGAGGGAACAGAGATAGCAAGTGAGCTAGAAACAATTCCTGATATTTCGACAGAATGCATTGGATTTGACAAACAGTCAAGCGTGCCATCTGCTTCAGAAGTTTGTACATGGAACAGAGGGCGCTTTTTCAGGTTATAATGATAATAATTATGCAGCATGTTTGCGTTACCTAAACAACAGAGATTTTTCGGATTCCAAAGTCGAATCAATGATTTCGGTAATTTTACCAATATACGATGGAGTAGATTTGTCAGATTTTACAAATGGTGCCGTTTTGTATTATAGTCCGGAATCTATGGTGCCGAAAGGGTCTGTCCCCCCGTGGAATTTTGTAGAGCTGAAAGAAGTAATAATTCAAGATGTACCCACAACGAGTCTTCGTGTGTATGACTATATAAATAAATAGTATGAGGTGAAAAAAATATATAATCACAAAAGGGGATTCGTAGCAATAACTGTCTTGCTACTTTTACTGTTCGTTGCTTGCTTGCAATTGAATCCGGCGCCATCGCTTGATACTATTGCCAAAAATGAGTCTCTAGCGGAAACGGATTGGGAAATGGATGTCGATACATTTTTTCGTATTGTGGAACTGGAATCAACCCATACATCCCAATATCAATACCAAATATTGGATCAATCCGGTCGAATTGTATTTGAGGAAACTGTACTTAGACACTATCCGGCAGCGGAGTTTATTGACGCCAATACTCTGCGTGTTCGTATCGGCGCGGGAACTTATGCGTTCTCGGATAGGTATTATGATGTGAAACGCAATGTTGTATCGGATGTTTTTAATACGCCATATGATGCCATCAATCAAATGGTTATCAGTGTTTTGCCCGGGCAAGAACCCGGAACAGCAAACTTAATTATCGAAGAAATGTTTAATACAAGCATTGTTTTGTTATCCGAATCCATACAATGCTATTACCACGCAATCCCGATATTGGCCTTTCAAAGTATAGGTATAGATGAAAATGAAGTTACAGCGACATATTTTATTGACGCAGATGGTTCTACTGAAAAAGCGGTCTTTGTTCTTCACGGTAGGTGAAAAGCTATTGATGCAAGCCATAATCATATGGGGGATCGATGATGAAACCAAAAGCGTTGCTGGTTCTTTGCTGTATATTCATCATTAGTATATTCTGCGGCTGTTCTGAGGATATGGGTGCAGAGCAGGATAGCGTGAACGCTTCCTCCACTACAATGCTTAAAACAAATACTACCACAAAAACAGCCACGTTAGAATTGCCGACATCATTCTCCTTTGAGCCATACACGAATCCGGAATTAACTTCGTCCAGAGAATTTGATTTTGGCGGGTATATGCTGCTTGGCCGGTATTCTGTTGATACAATGACCGCAGAAATGATTCCGGTTTTCGATTATGCCATGATAGGAACCGGTGTCAACGGGCTGGAGGAAGGAAACGGCTTGTACGAGCTGATCAATTTATCGTATGAGACATGCTCTCCGCCGGTTGATAATTTATCGGGATATAACGGTGGGTATACCTATCCGTCGCGAAGCATTGTTGAACACATGTATAGAAGCCGCGTTGTGTATATTTCCGAGGATGGCGGCCGCGTATTGAACGTGTCTATTTTAGACGGCGGCACAAACGAGCGTGGGGCGCGCTTATGGGATCAGCAATTTGACATATATGAAGCGGGCGAGCAAATATATACATTACATCTGCGGGAAAGGGAGTCGGACGATGATCCCCCTTCGTACATTTATGACCATAAGTACTATGTTGATCCGCTTAATCTACAGGGCTACTTTGCGTATACGGAAAAGGATACACTCAAGGTGCTGCAAGGCTATAATGAGAAAAACACCAAAGAAATTGACCGAGAGCACCGTCAAATATTACGCATTCCCAACAACACAAATGACATGATGCTGCTCGACCCTGTAGAAAACACATTTGCGGTATCGTTTCGGCGATTGCGCGGAGGGCGTATTTGTGATATACTTTGACTTGTATCACTGGTCATTATGTCAGCTCTCAGGGGGACGATGATGAAAAAAGAAAAGAAGGAAAACGACGCAGTTCAACAAGCCATAGACAATTTCAGTCATCAAAAGACAATTCTATTGCGCCAAGGATATTCGTGTAAAGAAGAAATTGTATCTGTGCTTGTGGCAAATGTTATGGCGCTTTTGCTTGCGTTGCCGCTAATAGTCGCTGCTGTGTTTGTTTATGGAATGATGTGGAAGGGCATCACGCTTGGAATGTACGGAAATCTGTTAGTGCTCGCACTATGGTTGATTTCGATTCCCATACATGAAGGATTACGCGGCCTCGGTTGGAGTTGCTTTTGTAAAGAACATTTCAAGAGCATTCGATTTGGCATGATGTGGTCTAAATTGACACCGTATTGTAATTGCAAGGAGCCGTTGAAGTTTCATGAATACCTTTTAGGTGGTGTTTTACCGCTTATCGTATTGGGGATTATTCCATGCGTTATAGGCATCATAGTTGGGAATAGCAATGTGCTGTCCTTTGGTGTGCTTGGAGTTATTGCCGCCGGTGGTGATATATTTATATGCCTATGTTTATTAAAGCATCCGAAATCGTTGTTTCTGGATCATCCGAATCAATGTGGTTTTGTGGCGTTTGAAAAAACAAACGTATAAACAAAGGAGAGCTATATGTTAAGCAACCCTGTTTTGTTTGACCAAATTGAAAAGATCTGCCGCAGTCGTGGTACGATTGCTCAGTTCGAAGCTGAAAACGGCGAGATGAAAGGGCGCATGATGATTGATGCTATCTCTGTGCCGGATGATGTACCGCTCAAGCCGGGTATTGACGATAGAATCACGGCGTTCGAGGCAAGCTTCGATTTTATGGATTGTCGAATTGGGCTTGCTGTGTGTGTGCCGAAAATGGAGGCTGCGTCCGGATTTTGGTATTCCAGCGATGAAGGCGGTCAGCCGCCCGATCAAGTTTGGATAGAGTTCTTTGTGCAAACGCTGATGGAAAGCATTGAGCCTGATGGTTCATATGGCATCCCAATTTACGTGTTCATATCGGACGCGGGTTTGTTTTCTGTTGTCCCAACGACACCATAATCAAGTTTGAGTGTCAGTTTATCACCACATCAGGAGGTTATATTATGAATATCCTCGCCATCTGCGGCGCGGCGGACAAGCGCCGCAACACCTCCACCATGTTGAAAAGCGCCTTCGACGGCGCGATGAGCGTACCAGGCGCATCCGGGGAAATCGTGTATCTGTACGACCTTCAATATCGCGGCTGTGTGGGCTGCCATTCCTGCAAGCTGCTTGACGAGCGGCATTTTGCGCGCTGCGCCATGCGCGACGAGCTGACGCCTGTGCTGGAGAAGGCCATCGCCGCGGATGTGCTGCTCATCGGTTCACCCATCTACTTCAGCGATGTCACAGGCGAGACACGCTCGTTTTTAGAGCGGTATCTGTTCCCCGGCATCACCTACAACAAGGATAGAACGCCGACATACCCGAAGCGTACAAAGGTTGGCTGGGTGTTCACGATGAACGCGCCGGGCGAGATATACAAGGAGTTCTTCGGTGGACTCGTTGGTATGACGAACCGTATTATTGGCGATTCTGAGCATGTCATGGCATATCATACGCAGCAGTTTGAGGATTACTCGAAGTATGCTGCTACAATGTTTGATGTGGAGATGGTCAAGAAACGGCATGTTGAGCAATTCCCGAAGGATTGCGAGGCAGCCTATGATATGGGTAAACGATTGGCAGAAAGCATGTGCAACCATACAGAAGAAATGTGAGAGGGATGGTTTTATGAGTTTGGCGGAGCATGTAAACCAAACACGTAAATTTTTAACGCTGGAGGATATGAAGAATGCAGTCGCATTCCAGCCTGTCGAGACAACGGTTGAATCGAATCTATATAAAAACAGCACCTATAATGTAGTTTCAATAATGGCATACCTGCTTGGTATACCACTTCGCATATTTGAAAATGACCGTGAGCCGCCGCAACTCGATGTATACAAAAAACTAGAAAAAGATAAAAATGCGCGTATCATTCGGGATCTATGCCGTCTACGAACGGATGTAGAGCACAATTTCCCGAAAATCAATACAGCGATGCAGATGGACTACAAGAGTATTATGTATCTTCCGGAGTTGCTTCCTGTTGAATGTATACGCCGCCTCGCTGATGATGGCGTGGTCATTAAAAAACAGCCAAAGCTAAACCTACACATCATTGATTTCAACAAGCATATATCAGACCGAATCAATAATTGCAAAGACTTATTTCCTATATGGTTGAATTGGAAGTACATACGTGAGTTGTTCCTGATGCCGGATGGATTGAGCGAAGAAGGAATTCTACTTGCTGCGGAGCAGTATTACGCCAATCGGACACACTATCCGTATCAAGTGTATATCAATTGGCACGGTGTTAATGAAGGAAATATTTTATACAATGATAAAAAATTCGTGACCTTACTTTACCAATGGAATCGTGATGAATTTGTCGATGTGAGTAAGGTGTCCGACGTCAGCGACAGCACAAAGAGTAATATCTATGAGTTTATCGAAGCAAGCAAGCGTACGGTACTCGTAGTGGATTGTGAAAACTCAGATCCGTTCCGCTTGTGCTCGACGCTTCGGAATCTGGACGATAAATATTGCGACAAAATCGAAAAAATTATACTGTATGATGATGTACATACAGCGACTGCTTGGCGGATACTTGAGTCCTGCACGGACATTCCTGTTGAGCATATTTTGATTGAACGTGTGAACCACAATAAATCACTTGTCGATATAAGTTTGACAGCCGGCACATGCAAGGAGTTTTACAAGAACGAGGTCGATTCCTTTGTCATTGTATCCAGCGATTCGGATTATTGGGGTTTGATTACGGCGCTGCTGGAGGCGCGGTTCCTCGTGATGCTGGAACATACGAAGACAGGCTTTGATATAAAAAACGCGTTGGCAAGCGCGGGTATCTTCTATTGTTTCATTGGCGATTTTTATTCGGGGAACAGTGAAGACATCAAGACACTTGCGCTTGTGAATGAGGTCAACCGGTACTTAGAGCGGTATGTGCGCTTGAATGTTAAAGATATGATGCGTGATGCGTACCGTCTGACACGCGCGGATATGTCCGAGGACGAGAAGCGGCGATTCTACAACAAGTATATTAAACCAATGCACTTGGAAATTGCAGATGATGGCAAGGTAAGAATTAAGTTGCAAAAAAATTAGCTGCGGACGGAACTGTGGAGTAACTCTGCCATTTGGGGTTTATACAGGTCCACTCGACATTTTACCTGCGATGTGCTAAAATTACGCTGGTTCACAAAGCTTAGATGTAGAGAGAGGTACATATATGGCCGCGAAAATCAAAGCCTTTCCAGTGAAGGAGCTTGCCGTCCAAATGAGCGGAGCGGACTCCACGCACTTTTCAATCGGAGACATACCCAGCATGGGTGTCATTAACAATATGGAACGCACCTTTCTGGTACACATAGGATGGACATTTTGGGAAATACCGCAAAATGACGAGGATATTTATAGCGAAGCGATGTATGAAGGGGATTTCAGTAGATGTAATAAGGTCGGGACGTTGACCGGATATTTGATCCTTTGCAGGCTTATGATGAAAGACGGTGCGAGTCCGAGGGACGTTTGTGATGAACATTCCGCGGACTTAGAATATGTTGTCTCCGCATTGAGCGATAAGGGTGGTCCGTTAAACAAGGCAAGCGGTAGCCCGGAACAAAATGTGCTTTATATTGAAAAGCTCACGATTACGCCTAGCTACGAAGGGCAAGGACTCGAAAGCCGTATTATTCGTGAACTGCCGTTCTTGTGTCGCACATTACTTCATAACGAAGCTGACATTTTAGCGTTTTATCCAGAGCCAACCGGAGAAGAAGAGCATGAAGAACTAACCGAGGAAGATATAAAAAAGGAAATAGCCCTACGATCATTGGCTGGGGAACGCGTTATCAAGAAACTGTTTGGGAATGACAAAACTATCCATGAAATCTTTGGATACGAAGAATCAAAAGCAGATGCAGATGTTGTCTCGATTGCCGATCACTATAAATTCTCGGAGGACGAGATAAACAAACTCATGGGTAGAAGGCATAGCGGTTCGGCGTACCCAGAAGCGTTGAAGGACAAGGTGCAGTTTGCGTTTTATCACAAGCTGGGTTTTCGCGAAGCGGGGGATAGCCGATTGCTATATGTCTCTGAGAAGGAATTTTACCATTGAGTCTAGTGGGAGGAGGGATTTGTATACTAGGACTGTATTTTAGCGGCACAGGCAACACGAAGCATTGCGTGGAAACCTTTGTGCATTGCTATGACAGATCGGGGATTGCCATCTCCATTGAGGAGCCCGACGCACTTGACTATCTATCCGAACATGAAATCATTGTGTTTGGGTATCCCGTTTATTACAGCAACATGCCAAAGGTGGTCAGTGATTTTATCGCGGTGCATGGCGTGCGCTTCCGTGGGAAGCAAGTGATCGTCCTTGCGACGATGGCTATGTGGAGCGGTGACGGCGCAGGTTGTGCGGCGCGAGCGTTAAAAGCTCACGGAGCGCAAGTGATTGGCGGGCTGCACATCGCCATGCCGGACAATATTGGCGACGAGAAGGTTCTGAAGAAATCTGGGGAAGCCAAGCGCTTGATGGTACAGCAAGCAGAGAATAAAATCCGGCTCGCGGTTCTGCGGTTGAAACACCGCCGCCCGCCGCAGGACGGCCTAAGCATCTGGCATCAGATCCTTGGTTTACTTGGG
>JGI994J12354_10004270_pt1 | contig 12939 bp, 7 predicted proteins | sample IntmicLarv3ML3BL_FD_12354 | JGI IMG/M metagenome (IMG submission 12354)
GGTAGCGTTTACACAAGCAAAATTGGCGTATAGTCAAGCTATCGCCGATTATTTAGCGGCACAAGCCGATTATAAAAAAGTAATAGGACAATAAAAAATAATAATATATAAATATGAAAAAATTACTTGTATTACCGCTCATATCATTGGTGTTGCTCACCGGTTGCAGCGGAGGAAAAAAAGACAATCAAAACGCGGAACAAAATGTTCCGGCTGTAAAAGTTGAAACAGTACGACAACAAGCAGTGGAACAAATTCGCGAATACACCGGAACAATTGCGCCTTATACGAAAAATATGATTGCGAGCCAAAGCGCTATGCGTATCGAAAAAATTTATGTAGAAGTTGGCGACTACGTGAAAGCCGGACAATTATTGGTGCAAATGGAAGAAACTAATTTTTTGCAAGCAAAATTACAATTGGAAAATTTGAAAACAGATTATGTACGCGTCAAAGCCTTATTTGAAAGCGGCGGAGTTTCGAAACAACAACTCGACCAATTGCAAACACAGTTAAGTGTAACCGAAGAAACAGTTATTAATTTGGAAAAAAATACGCGCTTGTTGTCGCCCATTACAGGTGTAGTTACAGAACGTAAGTTCGATAACGGTGATATGACAGGCGGTCAACCAATTTTGCAAGTGCAAGAATTATCGCCGGTAAAAATTTCGATTAATATTCAAGAAGAATATTTTCCGGTGGTAAAAACAAAAATGTCGTCGGATATTTTTGTTGATGTGTACTCCGGCGAAAAATTCAACGGACAAGTTAGTTTGATTTATCCGACAGTAGATGCGATAACTCACACTTTNACGACAGAAATAACTTACAANAATAATAATATGCGTTTGCGTCCGGGAATGTTTGCTCGCGTGGCTTTCAATTTTGGTACTGCAAATCACGTGGTAGTTCCCGACAAAGCGGTGATTAAACAAACAGGAGTCAACGACCGCTATGTATTTGTGTTGAACAACGACAATACCGTAAGCTATAAAAAAGTAGAACTTGGTCGCCGAATGAATGATACTTACGAAATAATTTCAGGTATCAACGATGGCGATAAAGTAGTTGTTGCCGGTATGAGCCGTTTGGTAGAAGGAACAACAGTTAAAGTGGTGGAATAATTTTATAACTACAAGAATTTTGCCGATTCAAAAATCAAACAATTTTTTATCGGCGTTCTTTTCAAAAGATTTTAAACAATGAAAATATACGAAACCGCGGTCAGAAAACCCATTTCAACAATACTGATTTTTATCGGTGCTATTGTATTAGGGGTTTTCTCACTAAATAGACTATCCATTGATATGTATCCGGAAATGGAAGTTCCGATGCTTACAGTGATGACCACTTATGGTGGAGCTAGCGCTGCCGACATTGAACAAAACATTAGTCGGATAATGGAAGACAATTTGAACACTGTGTCGGATTTGAAAAAAATTACTTCACGTTCACAAGATAATATGTCGATTGTTACACTCGAATTTGAATGGGGAATCAATCTCGATGAGGCTTCGAATGATGTGCGCGATGTGTTGGGGCGTGTAGAATCGCGATTGCCCGACGATGCCGACAAGCCGATGATTATTAAATTCAGTACAAGTATGATGCCGATTATGTATTTGTATGCAACGGCGGAAGAAAGTTACAACGGCTTATATAAAATGCTCGACGAAAAATTAGCGAATCCGCTCAATCGTATTGATGGAGTAGGAGCGGTAAGCATTAGCGGAAGCCCTGTGCGTGAAGTGCAGGTAAATGTAATTCCGCAAAAAATAGAAGCTTACAGTTTAACAGTCGAACAAATCGGACAAATTATTGCGCAAGAAAATAATAATATTCCTGCCGGAGCTATGGATATTGGCTCGGAGCGTTTGTCTTTGCGTGTGGCTGCCGAATTTGCAGAAAGTTCGGAATTGAAAAATATTGTAGTCGCAAATTATGGCGGTCGCGAAAATAATGGTAGTCGCGAAATTTTTCTTTCCGATGTAGCTACTGTAAAAGATACTATCAAAACAATGACGGTAGAAGAAACCGTAAATGGAAAACGTGGTGCGCGGATTATTATTCAAAAACAATCGGGAGCTAATTCGGTAGCTATTGCCAAAGAGATAAACCAAAAATTGCCGGAGCTCTTACAAACATTTCCGCCCGATGTAGAAATCGGCGTAATGTTCGATAGCTCTGTCAACATTACAAATAGTATCAACAGTTTGACCGAAACCGTACTGCTTGCTTTTGTTTTCGTAATATTGGTGGTGCTGTTTTTCTTGGGACGTTGGAGAGCAACCGTTATTATTTGTTTGACCATTCCGGTTTCTTTGGTGTCGGGTTTTATTTATTTAATGTTTACCGGAGGAACAATCAATATTATTTCGCTTAGTTCGCTTTCCATTGCAATTGGTATGGTGGTGGACGACGCGATTGTGGTACTCGAAAATATTGTGAAACATTTGGAACGCGGCGCGCGTCCGAAAGACGCCGCTATATACGCGACCAACGAAGTGTGGTTAGCCGTAATTGCTACTACGCTAACTGTCGTTGCTGTGTTCTTGCCTTTGACAATGACAGGAGGTATTGCCGGAATTATGTTTAAACAATTAGGTTGGATTGTATCTATCGTAATTGTTGTATCGACTATCGCGGCTGTTACGCTTACGCCGATGTTAACCGCGAAAATGTTGCGTTTCAAAGCAACTCACACATACAAGGGATTAGGTGTTATATTTAAACCGATTGATAAATTTTTGGATAAATTAGATAATGGCTACGCTCAATTACTTTCGTGGACAGTGCACCACCGCGCGTTAGTTATTGCGAGTGCTGCGATTATTTTCCTTTCTAGTTTATTCTTGATTACACAAGTGCCAACCGAATTATTTCCAACGGCAGATAATGGACAAATTAACGCGAAAGTAGAATTGCCGGTAAGCGCGAATTTGGCTCAAACAACCGATGTTGCTCACCGAATAGAAAATAATATTAGAGAAAGATGTCCTGAAATAAAAACGATTTCGGTAAGTTCCGGCGTGGACGATGTAGCTGGTTTTGCCGCGTTATTCGGTAATTCGGGAACAAATGCAATCAGCTATATGGTGTTGCTCGAAGATTTGAAAAATCGTAAACGCGGTATGGAAGAAATTGCTGAAATTATGCGTGAAGAGATTGCTAAATTCCCCGAAGTTGTAAAATATAGTGTAACTCCGGGCGGCAATGGTGCAGGTATGATGGGCGGCGGCGGTGTCGATGTAAAAGTATTCGGCTACGATTTCAATCAAACTACGGCGATTGCTCAACAGTTGAAGGATAGTATGGCTACGATTAAAGGCACGCGCGATATTCAACTTAGCCGCGAAGAGATGAAAATAGAAATGCAAGTTGATTTTGACCGTGAAAAATTAGCAAAATTTGGTGTTAATACCGCTACGGCTGCGACTTTTGTGCGTAATCGAATCAACGGACTAACGGCTTCTAAATTCCGTGAAGACGGACAAGAATACGATATTATTGTGCGCTACGATGAAAATTATCGCGAGTCGATAGAAGATGTGCAAAATATTTTATTATACAACAACCAAGGACGAGCAATTCGATTGAGCGAAGTTGCTACTATCGTAGAACGTTTCACTCCTCCGAGAATTGAGCGCGAAGACCGTCAGCGTGTCGTTACTGTTTCTGCCGCCTTATCGGGTGCTGCCTTGGGCGAAGTAGCTTCTGCCGCTCAAAAGATAATCAACAAAATGGATCTTCCTTCGGGAGTTGAAGTAGTATTGTCGGGAGCTGTCGAAGACCAACAAGAATCGTTTGCCGATTTGTTTACCTTATTAGCTTTGATAATTGTGTTGGTATATATTGTAATGGCAACTCAGTTTGAATCGTTTAAAATGCCTTTTGTAATTATGTTGTCGGTACTCTTTGCTTTCACAGGTGTATTCCTTGCTTTGTGGATGACGAATATTCCGTTAAGTATGATTGCCTTGATTGGTGCTATTATGTTGGTTGGNATTGTGGTGAAAAACGGTATTGTGATTGTCGATTTTACCAACTTGCAACGCGAGCGCGGAGTGCCTCTTAACGAAGCGGTAATTACAGCNGGTAAATCACGTTTGCGTCCGGTATTGATGACTACTTTAACAACTATTCTTGGAATGATTCCTTTGGCTATCGGAACAGGCGAAGGCTCTGAAATTTGGCAGCCAATGGGGATTGCTGTTGTTGGTGGTTTAACTTTTTCAACGATTTTAACACTTTTGGTAGTGCCGGCAATTTATTCGGCATTCAATATTGGCGGAGAAAAACGCGAACGCGAAGCCAATCGTGTTGATGTATCATAATTAAAAATAAAAAAATATGAAAGCAGTATTTATAGTATATGGACAATCGCTTACTCAACCTGTGCAAATGGTGCTCGATAAATTGGGCATTCGCGGATTTACTCGTTGGGACGAAACATTCGGACGCGGAAGCGAAAACGGAGAACCGCACTACGGCACTCACGCTTGGCCCTCGAAAAACACTTCGACGCTTGCCGTTGTTAACGACGACGAAGCAGAACGCCTTCTCGATGCGCTACGCCGAATGAACGAACACGCCGAACAACAAGGCTTAAACGCTTTTGTTTGGAACATTGAAAGTAAAATGTAAGAATAAGTGAGAAGATATTAGATTTTAGAAATTAGAAAATAGAAAAACCAAAGGGGCGAATAATTATTCGCCCCTTTGGTTTGTTCGTCATTCAAATCAAGCTGCACGTCATTCCGAGTGTAGTCGAGAAATGATATTAGTTGTAATTTTACAATCCGCTAAATGCTACGTCGTCGAATACAAGCGAAGGTGTGCGCCACGAAGAAGTGGTGCGAGCATCGTTGCCGACTTCTACCAATTTATCCCACAAGCTAAGCATATTTCCGGTTACGTTCATTTCCGAAATCGGTTTTACCAATTTCCCGTTTTCAATCAAAAATCCTTCGATACCAAACGAAAAATCGCCTGTGCTACTATTGCTGTTTCCGCCGTTGAAACCGGTTACCAAAATTCCTTTTTTCAATCCGGCAACTAATCCGTCGAGGTTTTTATTGCCTGCGTCGAAAGTAAGAATAGACGTTCCGCTAATGGTTGGCTCAACTTTCATTTTGTTGGCATTGTAGGTGTCTATAAAATAAGTGCGGAGAATTCCGTTTTCTATTACCGTACGTTTTTTGGTGGCAACTCCTTCGTAATCGAACCAACGGCTTCCTCTTGCTTGCGGAATGTGAGGATCGTCTATAAGCGTAAGTTTGTCCGAAGCAATTTTTTTGCCGATTTTATCTAACAAGAAAGAATCTTTTTGCGCCAACGAGCTGCCATTGATTGCCGATAAAATAGGAGACAGCAAATTGCCGACATTAAGATTATCGACTATCATCGTATATTTTCCCGATTTTATTTTTTCTTGTCCAAGCTTGCGCAACGCGCGCTCCAAAGCTATTTTTCCGACTCCTTCTTTTTTTAGTTTATCCCAAAACAGAGAACTTTCAGACCACCACGATTCAGGACGCGCGTCGCCATCGCCTTTGAGCGAAATGCTTGCATTTAATCCGAAATAAGTTTGCGCTCTTTCGCCTTCGAATCCGTTACTATCAATGAGGTAAGAGAAATAGCTACTGTCGCCGTAACCTGCCGATACCGAAATAATTTTCGGATCGGTTTGATAAACTTCTTCTACCGTTGCTTTTGCCAATCGAAGTTTTTCGTCGGCAGGCAAACTGTCAATTGTTTTATCGAAACAAGTATCGATAGGATCATTTCCTTTGTAATATAAATCGGGATTTGGCAACGCGTAGCAATCGTCTTCCGCTAAATAACGAGTAGATTCAATCGCGTTTTTAATAAATTTTTCCAATTCCTTTTTCTCAATTCTGTTCGTCGAAAAAGAGCCGTAGCGTCCATCGACAAATAGCGTAATTGACATACCGTTTTCCGAAGCTTGTTGCAGTTTTTCTAACTGCTCGTCGCGATATTCAAAAGAACATTCTGTGCCTGCATTTATGGAAACTCTGCTTGCCGAGCATCCGTTTTTCTTGGCAAACTCCATAATGTGTTGTGCCAATTCTTTATGTTTAGTCGAAATCATACAATATAATTTGAATTGTGATACAAATATGTTTAACTTTTTTACTCGCCGCCTACGGTCAATTTTTTTACCAATACCGAAGGCAAACCTTGCGTTACCGGCATTCCTTGTCCGTCTTTTCCGCAAGTCCAAGTACCCGGGTCAATTTTCAAATTGTTGGCAACCATACTTACATCTGCCAACGCTTTTGGCCCGTTACCAATAATATTGATATCTTTAATCGGCTGAGTGAGTTTTCCGTTTTCAATCAAATAACCCGATTTCACGAAGAAAGTAAAATCGCCTGCGCCAATTTGTACTTGTCCGTTGGTAAACGTATCGCAATAGATTCCGTTTTTCACGCTGGCAATAATTTCTTGTTCGGTAAGATTTCCATTTTCCATATAAGTGCAACGCATACGAGGAATAGGAGCAAAGCGGAACGATTCGCGCCGTCCGTTTCCGGTCGAAGGAATGCCGTAATGTTTCGCGCTGATACGGTCGTGCAAATAACTTGTGAGCACGCCATCGGTTACGATATATGTTTTTTGACTGGCAATGCCTTCGTCGTCGAAGTTGATAGCGCCGCGGTCGCCAATAATAGTGCCGTCATCGACAATACTAATGCTGGTGTCGCAAATTTGGTTTCCTAATTTATCGGAAAAAATAGAAGTGTTTTTACGATTGAAATCGGCTTCAAACGCGTGTCCGATAGCTTCGTGCAATAAAATTCCCGAACCTCCGGCAGCCATTACCACAGGCAATTCTCCGCCTTTTGGTTTCACAGCTTTAAACATTCGAGCTGCTCCTTCAACCGATTCGCGAGCAATAATTTCTACGATATCATCATTCAAAAATTCTACTCCTTTGCGGAACGACCGACCTGCATAATAGTTTTCGGTTTTTCCGCCTTCTTCCATAATGCAATATGCCGTAAGCGAAACCATTGGTTTGTAGTCGTGGCAAAGCGTTCCTTCGGAATTGTAAAATAAAATATAAGAAGTCGTATCGGACAAAGAAGCCATCACTTTCGATACGCGGCTATCTAAGGCAAAACAGCGGTCGTTGAGTTTTTGCACATAAGGCGCTTTGTCTTTCACCGACACATCTTCCCACGATTGCGCGATAGGATAATAGTTGCTGAATGTTTTTTCGGACACATTGGGTATTTTAATTCTGTCGCCACTTGAAGCAATTTGCGAAGCGGTGCGAGCCGCTTTCAACATTTCGTCTAACGTAATGTTTTCGACATAAGCGTAACCAGTTTGGTCGCCATTGACAACACGTACACCCATTCCAAAATCAATGTTTGACGAAGCGCGATTTACCGCTCCGTCGCGTAACGAAAGATAATTGTTGAAGGTGTGTTCAAAGAATAAATCGGCATAGTCGCCGCCATTGTTGAGGGCTGTGGCTATTACCTTTTTCAAATCGCTTTCGGATACGCCGAAATGCGACAGCATTAACGCAGCGCCTTCTTTGGAGCCCGTTATGCACGATTGCAATAGTTGAGGCAATATAGCTGCTCCAACTAGCGCCATTCCGCCTGTTTTAAGGAAATCTCGTCGTTGCATATAGTATTTAGTTTTAAATGATTTTCAAACGTTCGAAGTTAAGAAAAAAAGTTGTGATAGCAAATAAAAAATCCCGAATAGATTTTCGGGATTTAGATTTTGAGCGGAAAACGAGACTCGAACTCGCGACCCTAACCTTGGCAAGGTTATGCTCTACCAACTGAGCTATTTCCGCAAATTTGGACTGCAAAGATAAATAGTTTTTTCAAATCGACAAAATAATATTTTGCAAAATCCCCCAAAGCCTTTACTGTTGTCCGTTGTATTGATAGTGTCCGATAATTTTATAACTGAATAAACAGTTTTCGAGTACTTGTCCGTTGCCGATATTGTGAATGATTAAATAAGTTCCATCGGCAGCTTTTTTCGCCGAAACAATTCCAATGTGCGTAATCGCGCCACCCAAATTCCAAGCCACAATATCGCCGGGTTGATAATCGGCAGCATTATTACTTATTTTTTTTGTAACGCCATAACGACTAAAAAATGCCATTAAATTCGGAACTCGTCGGTGGTCAATATTTCTATCGGTTGTTTTTAGTCCCCAAATTTTCGGATACTTCGCGAAGTTGGCTTTCATATCTTCGTGCACTTCTTTTTGCAAATCAATTCCCATTTTGCGATACGCACGAATAACTACATCGGTACAAACACCGCGGTCGGCAGGCACATCGCCATTCGGATATTTTATAGAAAAATATGCCGGATCGTAAATTACTTTTTGTTGAGTAAGCGTTAGCGCGCTATCGGCAAGGCGTTGGTAAAAGCTGTTTTGCGCATTTGCTGAAAAGCAAAAAATAAAAAATAAAAGTATGAGGAGGGGTTTTTTCATAGTGTTTGTTTGAGTGTCAAAAAAATGGATTGATATTTTGGTGGTTTGCATAACAAAGGTACATATCCATTATTTCAAAAACGTTGATATTCTTAACCCTTTTTTTTCTATATCCCATTTAGATATATAACTTTTTACTTCGAGTAATTCTACAAACTGTTCGTTTTTTTTGCTGTTTGGAATTAATGGTCTTTTGCCTTTTATTGCAATAATTGAATATGGTTCAGACAAAGACTGCAAAAATGCCGTTATATCATCTTTGGTTAATTCATTTGATTTTTTAATATACAATTCAATTCTTTTATCTATGTTTTTTGTTTTTGTAAGAATTGCTATTAAAACATTCTTGCTTACAGTCACATAGTCATTCTGCACCATTGCCTGTAGTGTTTCTAATATTTCAGCAGAATTAACAATTTCTTTTTCATCGTAACAATCAAAAATTGACTGTTTATTTTTATTTGGAATGATTTTAGATTCTAAAACACTTACAATATCATCATTATCAAAAATCAAATCTTTCAACAATTCGTCAGTTAGTTTATAATATCTTTTTTCAATCAAATCAATATGCAATCCAAAGTTATCTCTCAACAATGTATAATTATCATTATTCAATTCGAGAATACTGTTTTTTATCAAAAACTCAACCTTTTCGTATGATAAATTTTCAAAGGCTAAACTGCTATAAATGTATGGAATAGATTTTAAAATGTTAGAGTACGAATTATCTGTAATGTTATTTTCTAATAATAGTGTTCTCAAAAAATTGGAAACAGTTTCTTTGTTTGGGTTTTCTGTTTCAATCTTCTGTTTTGAAAGTTCTTGCGCGTTTTCTATATTGTTGATAAACGATAAAACAGGGTTGGAAATGTTTTTTTCATCACTTACAAATTGGTTAATTATATCTGTCCAATTTGGAATTAGTTTTGAATTCTCTAACAGTAAAGTTTTAACTTCTACAGAATTAATCTTTGATAGTGTAGAAACTTTTGTTTCTACTTTTTGAATTATCGCTGTTTTTTCTTTTTCCGTTATATTTTTACTATTTAAAAGTTTAACTAAACATTCCTCGTCCTCCTTAGTGTTTGTTTCCAATCTCAAATAAACATTGGCAATGTAATCATTGATATTTGCCTCAACATAGTCAATCAAATTTGAATAATTTGAATTAATGATTACATAGTAATTTCGTGTATCAAAATCAACTTGATTGAAGTTGCCTTTTGCTTTTATCACAATTTTCAGTAAATCATCTCTGATTATGTAATAGTTATTGTCGCATATGTAATCAAGTATATTTTTAGATATATTCTGATTCGTAAAATCATACTTGAATTTAACATCAAGAGCTTTTAATACTTCTTTAATTTTTGTTTCATCATAAATTAAATCAAAAAACTCGTAATTTTTATTTGGATTATCCGAAATTACTACAGGAAGAAAAGATTCCTTGGAAGTTTCCTTTATATCTGCAACATCTGCATTTTCAATAATGAGTTTAAGATATTGTGCCAAACGATTATCGATAATAGCATTTGCCCTATACATAAAATCAAAAACATTTATTTGATAATGATACAATTCTTTTATCAACAAATCAGGTCTGTTCCCATTATCAACAAATCCGTCAATAAATTTGACTGTTTTATCTGTTTCTTCTTTTAAAATATTGAAAATAGCGTCTTTCTGTTTCTCATATCCCTTATTTGTCAAAACAAAATCAATCAGTTTGTAATTAAGAATATACTCTTTTTTGAAGTCATCAATATGTATTTTCCTAATCAAATTCTCAATTTTATCAAGATTGTGATTAAAATCGGTATCGGTCTGGGATTTTACATTCAATAAAAATATGTGGTCGTTTTTTGACAAACTTCCTTCGTGAAATAAAGATATGTAGTCCAAATAATCTTCGTCAATGTAGCCATTGCGTAATAGTAGATTGATAAGTTTTTGCTTGTTATCCTTGTTTTCAACAGCAATATCTTTGTTGGAAAGCAAAAAGCCTATTTTTTGACTTCTCAACTCATTTTTCTGTTGTTCTAACAAAGAAATCTTCTGTTTTAGTTCTTGTATTTTATCATTATTCCAATCTTCTATTTGTTGCTCTCGTTCTTCATAAGTGTATTCTGAATCAACTTGTTTTTCAACGTTTTGAAATGTTGCTTGTAATGAATAATTACCATTGTTATTCCATCTATAGTAAACAGTGTCACTATTTATAAAGAAAGGAAAAATATCATTTTCTATAACTTGGTCAAGACTATATTTTTGATTGTTGAATACGAAGTGTGTAACTCCGTAAGAGTTATTTTCTTTTACAATTTGTTTGACATACTGCAAAATATAAAGTGAGCGTAATTCTTTTATATCTTTTATTCCTAATTCACCCAACCTCTTTATTTCTTTTTTATATTCGACAATTTCCTCGTCAATTTCTTCGAATTGTTGCTTGATATATTCATGCTTACTATTAATTGTATTGTATAAATCACCCTCATAATTGCTCAATTTTACGAAATCGCAGGGGTAAATATTTTTGTAAACAATCATTGCCAACAATTTATCTTGAGATAATTTATTGCTAAGTAGCTGTTTATAAATCTGAAATTCATTGATTATGTTGTATAGCAACCTCATTTCGTCAATGAAAAGAGAAATATCGTCAATCAGAGTTTCGGAAACTTTATCCGCTATTGTTTTGATTTCTGTTTGCAGTATGTTATTGGAATTGGAAGAATTGATTACAGGAATAATGGGAATTATGAAGTCAAAAAATTTAGTTCTATCTTTATCGGCAAACATATCATCACGAACGGCATAGATAAATGTAATTCTCCTCTTTATTTTTTTTGAATTATTGATAAGTAGATTAACCTCCCGCAGTTTTGTAAATATTTCCGTTTCTTTGAAACGGTCTAAGTCTTCAATGATAACAATGTTATAATTTGTCACTTCAAAGAAATAAAGTATTTCCTCCAAATTATGATTTAAAACCGATTTGTTGATTTCTGGACTTATTTCTATTGTAGCATTGTTTATATTTAGTTTGTTGATTTTCAAACTATGCAACAGCCGTACAGATTTTAGAGCAATAAAAAATATGCCGACTATAGAGCAAATCAAAGATATATAGTGAATGAAAAATTTTGTGGTTTCCGAAATTTCAATGTTAGGAAAAATAGAAGAAAGTATATCTGAATTAAATAATAAAACAAGTGATAATGTGAGGACAACACAACCAAATGCCAATGAAAAAAGTTTTATAAAAGAAAAGTTTGTGATTTTTTTTAGTCGTGAATCTGGGAGTTTTTGGTCTTTTTCTTTGTAAAATAGTTGTTGAAGGATACTTAATTCAATTAGGCGTTGTAAATCTTCGTCTATGGGTTTATCTTCTTCTTTATCTTTTTCTTCTTTGAATGTAGCCAAAGAAATATCAAGAAAATGGTAATTTTTATTTACGTTTTGTTTTTGAAAAGATTGCAGAACACTACTTTTACCTGAACCATAAGTTCCTGTCAACGCGATATTTCTTATTTTTCCGTTGGATAAAGCCCAATTTAGAGCATCAAAATAATACTGTCCTCTATTTATTTGGTCAGTAGGCGATAGCGAGTAAAAATGAGTATTGCTATTCAATTCTGAATTTTTACGTTTACAGAATAGTCGCTGAATTTTATGCCCTAAATTCTTAGACCATTCAATCACTGTTTTCAGAATATGTGATAGTTTATACATTGTTTCTATAATTTTATCAATACCCAATCAATATAACTCTTTTAACGGCAAGATTATTTAGACTGAAAAATTCATTACAAATATACAATAAAAAACAATGTTCAAGTATAATTTTTTAAAAGATACACATAACAAAAAAGCGGTAGAAAATTATTCTACCGCTTTTTTTAGTAATCCGTCGTTTAAAATCTACTTCACTTCTTCAAAATCCACATCTTTTACTTCGCCGTTATCTTGATTAGTGTTTGCGTTTGCGTCGCCCGAAGGATTTTCTTGCTGTGCGTTTTGTGTCGCTTTATACATATCTTCCGAAGCGGCGTGCCAAGCATCGTTAATCTCTTTCATAGCCGCGTCGATAGCTGTAATGTCTTGCGATTTGTGCGCTTCTTTCAATTTTTCCAAAGCGGTTTCAATCGGTGCTTTCTTGTCGGCAGGAATTTTGTCGCCAAATTCTTTCAATTGTTTTTCCGTTTGGAAAACCATCGCATCGGCAGCATTTATTTTTTCTATTCTTTCGCGTTCTTCTTTATCTTTTTCTTCGTTGGCTTTGGCTTCGTCGCGCATACGTTTGATTTCGTCATCGGTTAAGCCGCTCGACGCTTCGATACGAATTTTTTGTTCTTTTCCTGTGCCTTTATCTTTTGCCGACACATTCAAAATTCCGTTTGCATCAATATCGAAAGTTACTTCAATTTGCGGAA
>JGI994J12354_10004271_pt1 | contig 12939 bp, 7 predicted proteins | sample IntmicLarv3ML3BL_FD_12354 | JGI IMG/M metagenome (IMG submission 12354)
CGACACCAGTACCAGCACCACATTCAGCGCCACCTCCACAGGCCATGCCTCACCCGCCTCGGCGTCCCCCTCATGCACATGCACAATATTTTCCAACAAAACAATATCATAGCCCTGCTCAAGCACCAATTCCTTATAATTCTCCACATCATACACAGGCGCAGTCGTTATAGAAGGATCGCCGAACGAAAGTGTATATGTCTGCCCCGGCGCACCTGCAAACACAACTTCATCCGCCAAATACGTCACAACAAGCCCCGAAACGGCAATCGGTTTATCATCGCCGTTTTGCACCGTTATTATCAATTCCTCATCAATATTTCTATATCCCTCAAAAGAAAGCGTGGTGTCACGGTACGCAGTATCCCCAAATTGCAAATTATACAAAACCGCCTTTTCTTCTTGCGCATATGTAAACTCACGCATAAACCGGCTCTCCGATACAATCGTAATCGACTGTATCTTCAAATTCTTCATGCCATACATAACGATATCTGTCGTCGCATCATCATCCCGCAAATAAAAAACGGGATTCATAACCTCTGTAAACATTGCCTTATCCACAGCCGCACTGTCATACACCGTCCTCGCTGCCCCAAACGCAATGCCCTCCGCATTATCCCGCACCGTCAACCGATAATGCGTATACCGCTCGGTTCGCCCAAACTGCAGTGTCAACTTTTCACGCCCGTCAACCCGATACAAAGTATCCGAACCAAGCTCCGCCCACGCTTGCCCATCATAACTCCCCCGCAGTTCAACCCTCTTCGCAAAACTCTCATCTCCTGTATCAAAAACAATCGAACTTGCCAGCAAGTCCGTGTCGCCAGGCCAAAAACTATCAAAATCATATTGCGTATGCCCGTTTCTCTGCGCCATATCCACCAGCACAAACTCACAAGCCGCCGTTTCACTCACTGTGGCTTCCCGATATCCCTGTATAAAATACGGCACCGTTTCCCCATTTTCATCCAGCACACGCAAATCAGACAAATCCGGATTCGACCGATAATACACAGGAGGAGTCAACCTCACCGCCTTATATTGATCGGCTCCCGTCAACCGCATGGTGCCGCTATCGGCAAGCACAGGCGCACCCATACAACCCACAAGTGCCGCCGCCAACAAACTAGCAATCCCCTTCTTCATGCCCCTCGTCTTCATCATCCTCTATCCCCTCGCCTATATCCTCCGCCCATTTCGATACCAACGCCTTGCTAAACCGCTGGTACACAAACGATATGCCCAACAAAACAATGCCAAACGCAAAATATGAAAGCATTTTATATCCCTGCGTCAAACCGGGCAAATCCAGCAAAAACAACTTCGCCACAGCCAGCACACTCAACCCAAGCCCAAACCGCCGCATAAACACAAACCGCCGCACAAAACCATACACAATCCACGCAAAAGCCGCCGCCATATACACCAGACTGATAACAATGCTCGTCACACTAAGCCCGTATTGAACCACCAAATTCTGTGTCAGCATCAGCAGAAAATAAGCCGACAGCCCAAACGGGAACCACTCCACAGGCATTCCCGCGTCCAGTACGCAGTGCATCAATACACCCCGCATCGCCAAAACTGCTGCCGCGCACAAAAGCACCAGCACAACCGTCGCGGCAATCCCTGATGCAGTCGCCGCATTCAAAACCACCCCGCCGCCCGTCATAATCGGCTGAAACTGCGTAATCACACAAAACCAAATCATACCCAAAACCGACAGCCCCACAGAAAGCAGCTTTACACCCTTATCCCGAAGCGCCGCCAATTGCCGAATCCCCATCGCAAACAAAAAGGTAACGGCAATCTGCGCCGCCGCCGTCAAAAACCTCGCCTCGATTGTGCCGGCCGTACCATCACGCCGCAAAGGCGCCATAAACTCGCCTGTTATATACAGCGCATACAACCACACATTTGCAAGCGCCGCAAGCTTATACACCTGCACCAAACTTTCATTCTGTTTCTTCTTATATATAAACGCGCCCAAAACAAGGACGCTCCCCAATGTCACCGCCAAATACTTGTACACAAACAACGCATCCGTATGAAACAACACATCCACATACACAAACGCCGCCAAACAAAGCCCCGTGATAACAAAACCCGCGCGCCGCATGGCCTTCACATCCCGCACAATGCCGTACACCACCAAAAGCACCCCCTGCACCAGCCAGCCCAGGGTCAGCCACGCCATGCCCAATTGCAGCGGCACAACAAGCACCACAAACGTCAGCCCCGTCAAATAAAACAGTGCCTGTGCATTCCTTTCCCCTTCAAACCGTTTCTCAGCAACCCGCCCAAGCAGCAAATATACCACCGCAAACGCCATCGCCATCACGCCGTCATGCCGCAACAGCTCAAACCGCACAAGCGCCGCATACATAATCACCGCCGATAAAAAAGTATTTATGCCAAGCAGCACCACATCTGCGCGCGCAAACGCCCTTTTCAATCGCCCGTTGCTTATCATAGGAATCGCCGTGTACACCGCAAACGCAAACCCGATATGCAAAAACACAATCACTGTATGCAGCCGCGCCGAAACCTCTGTAGGCGGCGCATATCCAAATACCAGCATAACCGTGCCCGCTAAATTCAAGAAAAAACCCAAAAACATCGTAATCTTCCATTTGCAGCGAAACGAAAACAAAACCGCCAGCACATTCAGCGCCACAAAATACAGCATACACCCGTACACCATGGCCGCGCCCTCGCCCGCCGACACAATCGGGATATACCCGCCAACCAAAGCAAACGCGGCAATGGTCTGCGCTTGATACCGCTGCGACAGCACAAAAGCCCCCGTTGTTATCAGCACACACAGCACAACCGTCGGCATCATGCCCACAACATGCAGCACAAAATAACTGATTGACAACGCAGCATACAACCCCGCCACTCCAATGCTCGTCAACCCAACAGAAAAAACGCTGGCCCGTTTCCGGCTCATCCACTCACCTGCCGCCAAAAACGCCCCACTAATCAAAAACATGATCACGCCCTTCATCTCATCGGGCAAATATTCCAGCGTAAAGCGCGAAACGGCAATAATCCCCAGCACCACAAACAATACGCCAAGCTTATTCAGCAAATTCCCGCCAACAAAAGCCTCCCAGTTGTTCTTCTTCCCAACCGCCGCAATCGTTTCCTCGGTGATTTGCTCCTCTTTCAGCCGCTCGAATTGGGCGCGGCTTTCCCCGGAAAGCGCCCCCGCCTCCTGCGCAATCTGCACCCTCGCTTCCATAACTGCCTGCTCAGCCTCACGCGAAAAGCCTTCCAGTTTCGCATATATCGTGTGCCCGGCATCCACTCGGTTCTGCGCAAATTGCCGCCGCATATTATCAAACCGCAAGCGCAAATCATTCTCCAGCCGTGTCAAAGCGTTCAGTTCCTCTTTCACGCCACTTTGGAAATACACATCACTCTTACGATACACCCTCGATACCATTTGCCATTTTTCATTATAGACCTGCTCATACAGCGCATTTTGCAAAGCCTTATTCCGCTCCGTCAGCCGTAACACCTCTTCGCTTGCCGCCGCCAGCTTGGCTTTAAGCACGCCGCGTTCCTCTTTCAGCGACACATTTTCACGCACAATATCCGATTTCGCCAGCGCTGCAGCCTCACGCTCAAGCTCCAAAAGGGCATCTTTCTGCCTGTCAATAATTTCCCTCAAATTCTGTGACAACCCGCACACCCCTTTGTCGTTTCCGTCCATCGCTTATCTCACGCCGCCCCGTACCGCCCGCAATATGCGCAAGGCATCTTCGTATCCATCGTTTGCATAGCGCCCCAAGTTCTTGGTGTCCGTGATGCAAAACCCCATGTTCTCATATATGCCAATGGCCTTGTGGCTCCAGGTCTGGGTATGCAAATAGTAATCCCGATCCCCTTCAATCTCCGCCGTCAAGCGAAGCGCTGCCGAAACAACAGCCTTGCCCAAGCCCTTATTTTGGTGCGCAGGGTCCACCGCCACCCAATGAAGCCACGGGTCGCGCCGCTTCCCTGAATAACTCCACCAACTCGTGGCTGTAGCCACTTTCTCACCGTCTTCGGTTTCTATAAACAGGCACCGCCGCAACAATTCCTCCGCATACGGCATATACCGCTCCCGGAAACACCGAAGGGCCTCTTGCTCATTCGAAAACTCAAGCNCCGACGTTTCAATCCGCGCCCACGCCGCTTCATCGCCTTCCTTATAATGTACCACACGGTACCCCTCAGACGGCTCCACAACCGGTATGGCGGCCCCTGCTTTTCTGTGCATCAACACATCCACAAACGGCACACTTTTATCCAACATTAAACTTCCTCCTTCGCCTCATTAAGCCACGCCCGTATCAATGGCTCCTGCCGTTTCTGCACCTCAATGGCGCGCAAAGTACCCATCACCTGCGCCATGCCTAAGACGCGTTCGCTTTCATCAGATGCCTCCACGCCCAGGGCGCGGTTCACATTGTACGCCAGCCAGCCCAGCTTACCCGCGTACCCAACCGATATGGCTTCCTCCCAACTCTCAGTCAGTACGCCGCCGCCCCGTATATAACCGCGTATGCACGCCCGAAATGCCTCCGCCTCAGGCGTACCCGCATCGGCACCTGACCAATATCGCGCAACCTCCAAAAGCTCCACCATCGGTGGCACTGCCCCCGCCGATTCCCAATCAATCAGCATCGGCTCATCCTTACACCACAGCACATTTTTCTGATCCAAATCTCTATGGCTGATCACCATATCCCGCGCAAGCAACACTGCCGCCTTTGCGGCGGCATCCTGCATTGCGGCAAGCACCGGTACATACTCCTCAAGTGCTTTCTTCCATTCGGGGCTTCCTTCGGCTTTCGCCGCTTGCCCTGCCCAATCCGTCAAAGGCACTTCAAACGTCCAATCAACCGCCTCCGCAAGCGCGGCAAAATCAAGCCCGTGCAGCCGTGCAAGCAATTCACCCATACATGCTGCCTTACCACAATCCGCCGTGCCTACAGTAACCGCCGCACCACCAACCCACGGGAAAATCATATAATACTGTCCATCCAGCAAATGCATCCATTCCCCGTCAATCACCTCGGCTGATATCGCGGGCAATCCGCCCGCTTGCGCCTGCCTGGTCACGTTCTCGGCAAATATATAATTGCGCATCGCCGCTTCCCGCTTCATAATCTGCGGGTTAAGCGCTTTTACCATATATAGGCCATTCTCTGTTTCCGCGCGAAAACAACGATGCAACAGCCCGCCCGAAACAGATACAGCAGGCCTGAGCAGCCGCCCCAAACCAAGGCGGCAGCACAACGCATTGATATCAATACGATATCCTTCACTTTCCATACCGCACTCTCCTAAAATTTGCCCGAACGCCCGGAAAAGCCCCGACTGTTTGAAGTGGTGCCGCCGCTTCGCCCTGACCCTCCGCTGCTGCTCGTTTCAATTTTGCGGCGCGTTTGCGTTCGATACAAAAACATATCCGCCCGACCTGTCAGCACGAAACCATTCTGCGGTATATACGCGTGCGCAGTGCTTTGCTTCACCGCAGTTTTCATTTGCCCCTTCCATATTTGGCACACAACCAACGCAATCAGCATCGGTACCACCACACAAACCACTGCTTTGATAATCACTTCTGTCCGCAGCACATCCGGGTCTGTATTCACATCAATCGGTTCGCCTCTTCGCTCCGCCGCCAAATGCGTTTCGCAATCCTTCAAAAAAAATTCAAATGCCTCGTTGTACAAACCGTTACTCAAGCGAGGAAGAAATCTCGACTCAATTCGTTCCTGCCCGTAATCGGTAAACGCCCGCTTGGCATCCTCGCCATACACAACCATGGCAAAATCCCGATCCGCCATGCTTATCATCAGCAAAATCCCGTTTTTTTCCGCACCATAACCGTAATCATACGCTTCATACAAGTCCATCGCATTCGTAAACGAGTCCCCCGCGCCCATATCCGCCAATGTCACAATCACCGTATCGCATTGGTATGTATCCGTAATTTTCTGCGCCATTTGCGTCAGCGAGGCAACTTCTGATACAGACAGTATCCCCGCTTCGTCCACCACAAGGGGCCTGTTTGCCGCGGCCGCCGCCATCGGAAGGGACAGGCAGAACAAAAGACATACAATGAACGCACTCAACTTCATTTTCATAGCCGTCACCCTCCCTCTACAAAACAAACAGAATTATCAACATAACCACTGCCAACGGCAAGCTAATGGCAAAAAACCATGCCCAATACCGCTTTGTATCCACCGGCAAATCGCCGATAAGCTTGCCGGTCTGCCCGTTCATGGCAAACAGGAAATCTTTCCCGTTCCATTTGGTATGCAGCATCCACACAGGTAAAAGCGCGTATCTCACCTCGCCCTGCTGCAACCGCACACTCGTATATTCCGGCGTCACCCGGGTATATCCCGTTACGGTAGACAACAGCGCCATTTCCGCACTTGTCTTGATGCGGGCATCTGCTCGCGGGGCGCATTCTGCGGCATCTTGGTCATATTTATCGGCCAAAAAGCCCGGCAAATATGCCGTTGAAAACTCCCTAATGCCACTATAATCATATGGTTCAATGGCATCCATGTGCGCATCCGGCATCTTGGTCGAGCCATCCACCGGGATTTTATGAAAGGCAACATTGCCCTCCCGCATCACGCGGTAATGCTCCGTCGTTGTGGTTTCATAGTTTCCGCCTCGGGAAACACGCACCTTCGTGGCGCGATACCGCACAGCCGCGTCAGCCTGCCCGTCAAACAGCCAAAACGGGGCATACACGCCCTTGACCTCTTCAATATGATTCTCTTCCATAAAGGCCTTGGGCAGAAATTTTTTTCCCTTATAATATCGCAAAAGCGCGCTTTTCGCCGCTTCCTTCTCAACTGTAAACGGAATCACATAATCCGGTTTCAGCGCGCCGCCCAATTGCCCCGGCACAATCGTCGGGTTGCCGCAATATACGCAGCTTGTGGCCGCCGTTGTCGCATCACACATGATTTCCGCCGCGCAAGACGGGCAACTGTACGCACGCAGCCCTGCGGTTTCTGATTCACTCCACGCCGTACCGGCTTGGTCTGTTTCCCAGTTTATGGGTGCCGCCCCGGCCGCCATCTGCTCCTTATCTGTATACAGTGTTTCAATCGTTGCCACTTCATACGCATTCCCGCAATACTCACACGCCAGATTCCCGCCGCTCCCCGAAAACTGCAATGGGCCAGTGCAGGCGGGACATTGATAATTCGTTACACCCGAAGCCATTCCCCTGCCTCCCTATCATTCGGCCATACTTTGGCCATAATAAAAAACGAACTGCAAGGTCACCGCAATTGGTGGCCTTGCAGGCTATGCTTGCCTATTTCAAATCATTTTGATCAAACGGGTCGCCACATTCAGGGCAGAATTTCGGCAACTGCGCCATCCCCTCCGGCTCCCACCCGCATTTGTCACACTTATATTGCGCGGCATCCAACGGTTTCTTTCCGCCGCACTCCGCGCAAAACTTGCCTTTGTTCACCACGCCGCAGGCGCATGTCCAGCTTTCTGCGGGTGCCGGCTTCGGCACACCGCACTCTGCACAAAACTTGCCTGCATTTCCGTCATGTCCGCAAACACATGCCCACCCGGAAGCGGGTACTGCCGAGGCGGCTTGATTGGCTTGCGCCTGCTGCCCTTGCCCCATCTGGAACAAATTCTGTGCATTCATTCCGCCCGCTTGATTCGCCATGTTCATACCCATAAACGCCATCGCAGGCCCTGTGCTTTGGTTGGCCGCGGCGGACTGCATGGCGTTTGCCTGCGCGTTCACCAAATGCGCCGCCGCCATATTGGGGTTGCGGAAGGTGGCGTTTCGCTGCAACTCCTTAATCATGGCTTCGTCCTCTTCGCTGGCTTTCACGCTTGATACGCCAAACGAAACAATGGCAAGCCCGCGCAAACCGCGCCATTTGCCGGAGAGCACCTCATTCAGCGCCTCCGCCAATTCCATCGTATGCCCCGGCAAGGACGAATACCGAATCCCCATATCACTGATTTTTGAAAATGCGGGTTGAAGCGCTGTCATCAACTCTGTTTTTAGCTGCCCATCAATGGTTTCGCGCGTATAGTCGCCCGCGATATTGCCGCAGACATTGGTGTAAAACAGCATCGGATCCACAATGCGGTAGCTGTATTCGCCAAAACAGCGGATGGATATATCCATATCCAAACCGATATTGTTATCCACCACACGAAACGGCACCGGGTTCGGGGTTCCGTATTTATTGCCAATAAGCTCTTTTGTATTGAAATAATACACGCGCTGATCCTTGGGCGCCTCGCCGCCAAACGTAAACCGCTTGCCGATGTTGGCAAAACTCTTCAGTATCCCCTCGCCCAAATCGCCCGAGAAAATGCTTGGCTCCGTCGAAGCGTCATAGGTGAACTCGCCGGGGGTCGCGCAAAACTCGGCCACCTTCCCTTGATCCACAATAATCATGCACTGCCCGTCTGCCACGGCAATCACCGAGCCGCTTGTAATAATATTGTCAACGCCTTTTGTATTGGAGGAACGCTGCGATACACGCTTTTGCCCCTTCCTTGCAAGCACATGGGTGGGCATAGCATCACAATAAAAAAATTCTTTCCACTGGTCGCCTAACGCGCCTCCCACAGCGCCTGTAATCGCTTTAATCAATCCCATAGTCCCGTCCCCTTTCGCTTTTTCAAATCATCATTTCAGGTTCGCACTTCTCATGCGTCTGATATATTTTCAGTATAGCATACCTATACCGGATTGACAAGAACCCGTTGCGTTCTCATTTTCCGTCGTCCGCCTTTTCAAACAGTACCGCCTCACGCATATGCATCACAACAAACCGCTGCGCCGCCTCGTTGTAGAGATTAACCATATACGTCCCGCTTTCAAACACCCGCGCCTCCTGCGTGATGCCCAGCTCCGCCCCCTTCCCGGTCGGCACTTTGTTCCGCCCGCTTTCGGTTTCCATCACCTGCAAATGTCCCGCAAACACAAGCCAATCCGAAATTTTAGCCGCCGCAAACGTAGAGCATCCATGTTCCGTCAGCACCGCGCGCATGGCAGACGCAATGGCATGCAAAGCAACCGGCTCTTTCACAATCGGAACCAACCGCAAGATCTCATCATCCGGCAGCACCCGTTCCCCTTTCTTCGGCTTTTTGCCCGCCTTCGCTTTTGCGGGTGCTTCCAGCCCCGTTTCATCGCGAAACCGCTTTATCTCGGCAATAAACAGCGCCCCATAACTGCGCATCTTCGCCTCACCCACACCCATAACTTCCAAAAATGCACTTTCCGTGCAAGGGAGTTTTGCGCACATGTCAATCAAAGACCGATCGGAAAACACCACAAACGCGGGCACCTTCTGATCCGTTGCAATCTCCTGCCTAAGGGCGCGCAAACGCTCAAACAACACCCTGCATTCAGGCGATACGTCCATGGTCTTGCTTTTCTTTGTTTTTGCGGCTTTGCCCTCCGCATTTTCCTTTGCCTGCGCAAGCTTCATCACAATCGGCTCCCGCGCGGCCAATGCTTCCCGCGCCCGTTCCCCCAATTTCACCACAGGGTATTGGTCATCCGTCTTAATCAAATACCCGGTTTGCACCAAATACTCAAGTATGGCGCGGATTGTATCTGAATTTTTCGTGCATATGCCGTATGTGCTCAGCCGATCCAGCCCCATTTCCCTGATGCGTGCGCTATTTGCTCCGCGCAGCACATCCGCCACCATCCCCGCACCAAACCGCTCCCGCATCCGCGCCACGCAAGACACAATCTTCTGCGCATCCTCCGTGATGTCCACTGTATCAAAATGGGTATGACAGTTCCCGCAGTTGTCGCAAAACGAGGGCGGCCTCTCCCCGAAATACTTTAAGATATACGCGCGCAAACATTCATTCGTTGTCGCGTAAAACGTCATATCCCGCAAGCGGCTTCTGGCCCGAGCCTTTAACAGCGCTTCCGTTTCCTCATCGGGATACGTCACATCCCGCGCGTTTTCTATCATCCAGTTGGCCATCACCACATCCTGCCCGCTATATAAAAGCAGACAGTCCGACGCACTTCCATCGCGCCCCGCACGCCCCGCCTCTTGATAGTAGCTCTCGATATCCTTAGGCATATTGTAATGCACCACAAAACCGACATTCGACTTGTCGATGCCCATACCAAAGGCGTTTGTGGCCGCCATAACCCGCACACGGTCATACAGAAAATCGTCCTGATTTCGTTTTCGCTCCTCATCCGACAGCCCCGCGTGGTACCGCGATGCCGTGATGCCATTCCGGTTAAGCGCCTCGCAAACCTCTTCCACCGATTTCCTTGCCGCACAATATACAATCCCGCTTTTCTCGGGGCGGTCGCGCAAAAAACCCAGAAGCGCCGCCATCTTATCCCCGGGCGACTGCACATCAAAATACAGATTGTCACGGTCAAACCCCGTCACCATAACCAAAGGCTCCTGCAACTCCAACAGCCGCACAATATCCTCACGGACATGTGCGGTGGCGGTGGCGGTAAACGCGGACACAATCGGCCTTTGAGGCAGCGCCTTAATAAAAGCGGGTATCTGCGCATAACTCGGCCTAAAATCCTGCCCCCACTGCGATATGCAGTGCGCCTCGTCCACCGTCAGCATGGAAATATGGTTTGCCCGCGCAAACGCAAAAAAATCAGGCGCGCTCAACCGCTCTGGCGCTATGTAAATAAGCTTATACTGCCCGCTTGCGGCATTGGCAAGCGCCAAAGCCATCTGCCCGGCCGTCAAAGACGAATTGATAAACGCGGCAGGGATACCCGACTGCCGCAAAGTGTCCACTTGATCTTTCATCAAAGAAATCAACGGCGACACCACAAGCGTGATGCCGGGCAAGCCCAGCGCAGGCAATTGGAAGCAGATTGATTTGCCGGCACCCGTCGGCATGATGCCCAAAGTGTCTCGGTTTGACAGTATTGCCGACACCAATTCCTCTTGGCCGCCTCTAAAGCTGTCGTATCCAAAGTGTTTTTTCAGCATCGCAAGCATTATCCGCGCCTCCAACCATCTATAATCTAAGAACAACACATACTTCATATTTCTGTAGGTAACTAATTGCTTTATCCATTTTCAGCGGAATCATTAAACGCAAACACTTTTACCAACATAATCCCGTGCTTTTCATACTAAACTTCCTTCGACAACCCCTCAATTTGCCTCTACTTGGATGGTCGGCGTAAGCACCCCTGTAAGCGGCTTCCAAGATGTTGTGCCATGTTTTCAATTGATTTGCTGATATTTCATGTATCATTTTGGCCGCCGCCGTTATTGTCCGCTGTCTGTCGCACCCCGTTTGCCAATGCAACAAGCCTTTCGTGATATTATACCATGAATTAAGAGGCAAATCATCACCAAACGCCTATTCCCGCTTGGCGCGTTGCGTGAATAGGCGTTTGGCTCGTATGCTTCTAAGATTCATTATAACATGAATCTAAGAGGCAAATCATCGCGGACGAACTATTCCCGCTTGGAGCGTTGCGTGAATAGCTCGCCCGCTCGTGTGCCTCTAAAATTCATTATACCATGAACTAAAAGGAACATAGGCGCGAATCTACACGAACGCCCGGTGCCGCGTATCGCGCAGCTCCGTTTATGTTCTTCTATATTCATTATACCACGAAAGGCTTGTTCGGGAACTATTTACTTACACCGGCAACCATCTTTATGCCTTAACTTCAACACTCTCTGCCTTTTCAAACAAATACTCTCCATCCAGATAATCAATCCGAATGCTATGCCCCGCACCAAACTTGCCTTCCAGAATGGCTTCCGCCAAGGCATCTTCGATCTTGGTCTGTATCGCCCGGCGCAAAGGCCTTGCCCCATACAGCGGGTCATACCCATCCTTCGCAATGGCCGCCATCGCCGCGTCTGTGACCGTTACTGTCATCTGCATGGTATCCTTCACCCGCGCCGCCGTTTCCGCAAGCATCAATTTCGCGATATCAGACACATTCTCCTGCGTCAACTGGTGGAACACGATAATATCGTCGATACGGTTGACAAACTCCGGCCGAAACATTTTCTTGACCTCATCCATCACCAGCTTCTTCATATCCTCATAGCTCTTGGACTCGTCCTTACCCACCGAGAAGCCCAGTTGCTTCGGTTCCACAATATTGCGCGCGCCCGCATTGGATGTCATAATGATAACCGTATTCTTAAAATCCACCTTACGCCCCTGCGAATCCGTGATATGCCCATCATCCAGCACCTGCAAAAGTATGTTAAACACATCGGGGTGCGCCTTCTCAATCTCATCAAACAGCACCACCGAATACGGCTTACGGCGAATCTTCTCGCTCAACTGCCCGCCTTCGTCATACCCGACATACCCCGGCGGTGACCCGATCATTTTGGAAACGCTGTGCTTCTCCATATACTCCGACATATCCACACGTATCAAAGCATCCTCATTGCCAAACAAGGTTTCCGCCAACGCACGGGAGAGTTCCGTCTTACCCACACCTGTGGGGCCTAAAAACAGAAACGATCCGGTCGGCCGTTTGGGGTTCTTCAATCCCACACGTCCGCGGCGTATCGCTTTCGCCACAGACAGCACCGCAGCCTCCTGCCCGATAATGCGGCCATGCAAAATGGCTTCCAACTGCATCAACCGCTCACTTTCTTCCTGGCGCAGCTTCTGCACGGGCACACCCGTCCAACTCGATATAATATACGCCACATCGTCCTCGTCAACGATTTGCTGTGTGCCTGCGTGTTTCTGCGTCCACACCCCGGTGGCCTCCTCAAGCGCCGCACGGGCTTCCTCTTGCCGGCGCTTAATGGCCGCCGCCGTTTCATATTCCTGTGCGCTGACGGCCTCCTCCTTCTCTTTCTCCAAGCGAGCGATTTCGTCCTCCAACGCCTTAATCTCCGGCGGGGCTGTGTACGTTTT
>JGI994J12354_10004272_pt1 | contig 12937 bp, 10 predicted proteins | sample IntmicLarv3ML3BL_FD_12354 | JGI IMG/M metagenome (IMG submission 12354)
GTAGTGTACTTGCCTTTGTTGTGGCTCGGCGTATATCCCCCGGCAAGGAGATTGAAATTCCCGAACCGCCGGTCACCACCGGCGATGAGGAGTTAGATCAACTCATCAAGCAGAAAGACGGCGCCATGGCTCAGCTACGTACCCTTAACGGTGCCATCGCCGAACCAGCTATTTCTGCACAGATAGACCAGCTGGAACAGCTCACAGGCCGCATCATCGACCAGGTGGTCAAGCAGCCCGCAAGGAAGGGGCAAATTCATCGCTTCATGGATTATTATCTCCCGACTACGCTGAAAATACTGCAGGTTTATACTCAGCTGGACGACTTGTCCGGCAGCAATATTGACACGACCAAGCAAAAAATTGAGTCGATGATGAACACCATCGTGCAAGCATTTCAAGGTCAGCTGGATGCCCTGTTTGAAGACATTTCGCTGGACATTGCCGCAGATATACAAGTAATGGAACAACTAATTGCTCAGGAAGGGCTGGGCAAGCAACAATTATTAGGAGGAACGTAACATGACTGACAACAATAACCTGATTCCGGAGCTTACTCTGAATCCCCAGCCCGAGACAGCTACTGCTACCGCTGCCTACCTACCTGAGCTGACGCTAGATATTCCCATGTCGGACGCGGTTGTGCAGGAAGCGGCTAAGCTGGAAATCCGCAACGAAGCGGCCATCAAACTCGATGAGAGCCAGCTGTCTGAGCCGGAGCGGAAAATGGTAGAGGAATTTTCTAAAAAAATCGACTTGAAAGACTCCAGTCTGGTGCTCCAATATGGTGCCGCCGCCCAGAAAAACATCGCCTCTTTCTCTGAAGGCACGCTCAACAGCGTGCGCACCAAGGATTTGGGCGAAGTCGGTCAGGCACTGGGCAGTCTGGTTGTCGAGCTGAAAGGCTTCGCCGGTCCGGAAAAAACCGGCATCGCCGGCTTCTTCCAGAAAAAGCGCAATCAGATTGAGGAGATGAAGGTCGCCTACTCTAAGGCAGAGACCAATGTGCAGCAAATTGTTCGTGTTCTGGAAGGCCATCAGGTGGTTCTCATGAAGGACGTTGCCATGCTTGACCAGATGTACGAAATGAACACCAAGTACTTCAAGGAACTCACCATGTATATCCTCGCTGGTAAAAAAGCGCTGGAGTCCGCTCGTGGCAATGAGCTTGAAACCCTGCGCCAAAAAGCTGCCGCTTCTGGCTTGCAGGAGGATGCGCAGGCTTATAATGACTACGCCAACATGATTTCCCGCTTTGAGAAAAAGCTGCATGACTTGGAACTTACCCGCATGATTTCCATTCAGATGGGTCCCCAGATTCGCATGCTGCAAAATAATGACACTCTTATGCTGGAGAAACTGCAAAGCTCTCTCGTCAACACCATCCCCCTCTGGAAGAGTCAGATGGTGCTTGCCCTCGGCTTAGAGCACAGCCGTCAGGCCACTGCCGCACAGGGTGCTGTAACCCAGATGACCAACGAATTGCTTCAGAAAAATGCTGATATGCTCAAAATGGGCACCATCGACACCGCCCGCGAGGCGGAGCGCAGCATCGTAGACATCGAGACGCTTCAGCACACCAACAACCAGCTCATCTCTACCCTCGACGAGGTCATGCGCATTCAAACCGAGGGCGCAGCGAAGCGTCGTGCTGCCGAAGGCGAGCTCGGCCGCATTGAGGGCGAGCTGAAGCAGAAACTGCTGGAGCTGCGAGGCTAATTGGCAGATAAGAAAAAATGGAAAGGAGCAGACCGATGCAAGTTTTAAAAACCAGAAAAGGAGCCACATTGGTGCTGCTCCTCGCCGTGGCATTCGGCATTCTTTTTGGCACCTACCGCTCGACGATGGCGGAGAAGAAAAGAGTGGAGGCCGTCTTCCAGGAGGAAATGGTGGAGCTGTTTCAGCTGTGCGCTGATGCAGGTTATAACCTGTGCAGTATTGCAAGCCGCTATTTAGATCAAGACGAGAAATTCGACGAACACCTCACCAATGGCGGGATGATTGCAGTGATGCGGCAGTATTGCGACTTGGCGTATACGTCTGGCTTTGACGTCATGTATGATACACCGAACCTTTATTTCCAGAGCAACAATGGCCTGACATACAACATGCCACTGCTGATTGAAAAACTGGAAACAAAAGATTTGAGCGATGCAGATGCACAACATGTGCGCAGCCTCATGCAGGAGTTAAACAGCTGGAATTATGTCATTGCAAACAATGAGGCCTATCACTCTGCCGCAGCGCAGTTTAATGAAAAGACACTCGGCGGCTTGGGTAAACTGCTTGGCATCAAGCCTGTTGCCGAACTTGAAAAAGAATTGAGAATATAAGGAGCGAAAAATGAAGAAAAGACTACTGGCACTCTGCCTGGTGCTGACCTTGCTGGTTACCTCGGCTTATGCGGCCATCCCCGCAAAACCAACTGAGTCAGCCACTGTCGGCGACTTCGCTGGCGTTTTGTCCATGGACACCATTCGGCGGATTGAACAGAGCAACGCCACCCTTTTTGAGAAAACCGGCGGCCAGTTTGCCATCATCTCCGTGGAGTTTATGGACGGCATGGACGCCGAAGATTATGCTTACAAACTCTTTAATCAGTGGGGCATTGGCTCTGATGAGCGCAACAACGGTATCCTTTTGGTGTTTGCCACCGCCGATTATACTGACAGCGGTTTTCTCAAAACCTGGCTCATGATTGGCACCGGCATTGACACGGCTTTCACGTCTGCCAGAGCCAATCAACTGCTTGAAGACTACTTCTACGATGACTTTGACGCAGGCAACTATGACAGGGCAGTGTTGAATCTGTACGATCAGGTATATCGTTGGTACGAGAGCTACTACGCTGCGGACTTTTCCGCCAGCTCGAATCCGACCTATACTCAGCACGCAGGCGGAAATTCTGGTGTTGACTATGCCGGCCTGATTTTATTTGTTGTGGTGCTGGTGCTTCTTATTTCGCTTCTCGATCGTCGGCGTTACCGCCGATATCGTCATCGCTATATGGGTCCTGGTCTGCCCACAGCGCCCTATATGTACCGCCCCCTTTTCTGGGGACGCTCCTACTGTCGCACGTACTATCATCATAATCCTTACCATCACCACCATCATCATGGTTCCCGGGGCGGCTTCTTCGGCAGCCGTCCGCCCGGCAACCGCCCCCCCTCTGGCGGTGGCTTTGGTTCTCCTGGCAGTCGACCTCCTTCCGGCGGCTTTGGCTTCGGCGGTAGCACCCGAGGCAGCGGCGCAGGCCGCAGCGGCGGAAGTGGTTTAGGTCGTAGTGGTGGCGGCTTCGGCGGTGGTGGCCGCAGTGGCGGCGGAAGTTTTGGCGGCGGCTCTCGCAGCGGCGGCGGTTTTCGAGGTGGCGGTGGCTCGCGGGGCGGTGGCGCTGGCAGAAGATAGGTGCCCACGCCTACAGGGCTCACTATGTGAGCTAACGTAATCATTGGAGGAATTTATCATGCTAAAAACCCGTCCCTTGCTCAAGGCAGAGGCTAGAGTGCTGACAAAGGCGAACCCAACATTTGGCCGTCAGATGGCTTTGCTTCGGCTGCTGAGTTTTGTTGTTTCTACTATTCTTGCCATTACGCTGGGCAATCCGGTGATAGAGCAAATCAACACTGTGTTAGGATTGATGGAAGTCGGCGGCTTTACAGAGTCTCAGTTGATTTTCATTTTGCAAAGCCTGTTTTTCACAGTTGGCAGCAGGTTGAGCGTGGTCATTCTGGTGGAATTTGTCTGGAATATGGTTGCCACAAACCTCCGCTTTGGCATCCTTACTTCCATGCGCAAGGTGGCCGCAGCCGAGGGCTCTGCTCAGATGAGCGATCTGACCAACGGATTCCCCATTTTTGGTAGAGTGGTTTGGATGAGCATCCTTATAAGCCTGCTGATACTAGGGCGCTCGCTCCTGTTTCTCCTGGTAGTGACTGCGGTCGTTGCGATAATGGTGATGCTTGGAACCTCTGGGCTTGCGATTCTATTCTACGTTCTGGCTCTCATCGCTTATATCGTTTTTGTTCTATGCATTTCATACCGCTACATTCTGGCTGAGTACATCTTGGCTGAAAATCCCAGTTTTACCGCCAGACAGGCGATTCGGGAGTCGGTGACCTGCTCCAAGGGGCGCATCAAAACCCTGCTCACCTTCGATTTGTCCTTTTTCGGTTGGGCGCTTCTCTTTCTGGCCATCGAATGGGGATTGGGCAAGATTTTCGGCTTTGCATTGCCGGCGATTGCGACGTATATTGTCACTCTGATTTTACTGCCGGTTTATGCATGGTTCCACACGTATGTGTGCATGAGCTTTACCCTGTTCTTCCGCAACATCGTCGGGTTGGACCAACAGGAGGCATCGCCTGCACCGCCGCCATACTCCGGCGGCACCGGCGGAAGCTATAGCGGCCCGGACATTCAAATCTAGAAAAAGCCTGCACCGGATATTCCGGTGCAGGTTCTTTTATTGCAAGATAAAAAATTGTCCACGGTCCTACAGTGCAAGTTCTATTTCCACGGGGCAGTGGTCGCTGCCGGTAATCTCCGGATAGATGCGTGCAGCCTCTACCTGAGGAAACAAACGGTTAGAGACAAGGAAGTAGTCAATGCGCCAGCCTGCGTTATTGACGCGTGCGTTGGCTCGATAGCTCCACCAACTGTAAGCGCCGGTCAAATCCGGATGGAGAGTGCGGAAGGTATCGGTGAAACCTGCGCCCAGTAGCTGGGTCATTTTCTCCCGCTCCTGATCGGAAAATCCGGCGCTGTTCCGATTGGTTTTGGGGTTTTTCAGGTCAATCTCCTCGTGTGCCACATTTAAATCACCGCAAATGACCACCGGCTTGCTCTCATCAAGTGCACAAACATAGTCTCGAAAGGCCACCTCCCACCGCATGCGGTAGTCAATGCGAGCCAACTCATTTTGCGAGTTTGGTGTGTACACATTGACGAGGAAAAAGTCGGCAAATTCCAGCGTAATCATCCGCCCTTCCCGATCGTGCTCGGAATAATCCATGCCGTAGCGCACGGAAACAGGTTTGGCCTTGGTGAAAATCGCCGTGCCAGAGTAGCCTTTTTTCTCTGCGCTGTTCCAAAATTCCGCATAGCCAGGCAGATCAACCTCCGCCTGACCCTGCATCATTTTCGTCTCCTGTAGACAAATAATATCCGGGTTGAGGGTACTCATGGAAAGAAGAAAATCCTTCTTCAAGCAGGCCCGCAGGCCGTTTACATTCCAAGAAATCAGCTTCATTATGATGTTCCTTTCATGGCAAAAAATTCTATTGCTGACCGTTGAGTCTTTTGCGCCGCAACCGCCAGTCGGGCATGTGAGCATCCAAAATCCCGTGAAAACGGGCATTATGGCTCGGCTCAAGGAGATGAGCCAGCTCATGAAGCACGATATAATCCACCAGTTCCAGCGGCTGTACGGCCAGCATCAGCGCAAACCATACCCGCCCGGCGTTCACATTGCAAGTGCCCCAGCGGGTTTTCATGCTGCGAACGTGCCATTCCTTCACGTGAACGCCTAGCGCCGCTTCCCAATGGGCAATCCGACTGGGCAAAATCGCCTTGAGATATGCTCGATGCGCCTCTCCCAACGCCGGCTCCTGCACCGGTCGGGCAGCCTGACGAGTCAGCTGCTTGTCAATCCAACTGCGCTTGCTGCGCACGAAGCGGAGGAGAGTATCTTCGCCGCAGCGCAGGGGAAGCGTGGCCTTCACTCGGCCATCAGGCAAAATGCGCAGATATAGGTTCTTATTGGCCTTGTATTCCATACAAACAGACAGGCCGTCAATAATTATCGTCTTCATAGCATCAGTATAACGAATTTTCGTTGAAAAAGCCAGAAAAATGTGATAGGATGGCAAAGTACAATCGGAGCAAAGAATAGGGAGAGAAACGTTATGATAGGAACCATCATCAACGCCGTACTGGTGTTGATTGGGGCGATGCTGGGGCTGCTGCTGAAAAGCAGACTGAGCAGCCGCCTTTCATCTGTCGTTATCCAGGGGCTGGCCCTCTGTGTAACCCTCATCGGCCTGCAAAGTGCCATCGGCTATGGGGACGTGCTGTGCATCATCATCTGTCTCGTGCTGGGCACGCTTCTTGGTGAGGCGCTGCAAATTGAGCGGCGACTGGACAGCCTGGGCGAAATATTGCGCAAGCGCTTTGTCAAACAGGGCAGCGAGAGTCGCTTCACCGAAGGCTTTGTCACCGCTTCCATCCTCTACTGCGTGGGTGCCATGGCGATTATGGGCAGCATTGAGGCAGGGGTGAACCAAAATTATTCCATCTTGATTGCAAAAGGCGTGATTGACGGCATCACCAGCATCACATTCGCCGCTGCCATGGGTATCGGCGTGGCCTTTTCCGTTTTGCCCATCTTGATTTATCAGGGTGGGCTAACCTTGCTTGCGGCTCAGCTTGGCGGCTTTTTCGCTGGAAATCCTGCCCTCATTGAGAGCATCAGCGCTGTGGGTGGGGTAATCATCATCGGCATCGGTGTGAACATGCTGGGCGCAACCAAAGAGCGAATTCCTGTGGGCAATATGCTCCCTGCTGTCTTCCTGCCCCTGTTGTACTTGCCTGTTTCCAGTGCCCTGACTGGGCTGTTTTAACCGGAGGGAGAGAAAATTATGGTCACCATTGCCCAGTTGCTCCATCTGCCCAGCTTACGTGAAGCCACGGTTGTGGCCGGTCACCGGGGGCTGCATAAGCTGGTTACAGCCGTGTCCGTACTGGAATACGCTGGCGAGAACAAAACAGAGGACACCAACAAGTCTCTTGCCGAGAGCGAACTGGTGCTCACCGCATTTGCCAACGTGCCCAGTGATTATGCTCTCCAGTGCCGCAACATCCGGGCTCTCCACCAGACGGGAGAGGCAGCTCTGGTGCTCTATTACGTAGGCCTGTTTATGCCGGAGATTCACGTTTCGCTGCTGCGCACCGCCAACGAGTTGGATTTTCCCCTCATCTGCATGCCCCAAAATCGAAGTGACTATCGATACAGTGAGGTCATCGGCGAGGTGGTTGAGGCGATTTTCCATGACCGGCGGCAGCAAACCGAGGCTCAACTCAGCGGCCAATCGCCGGAGACGGCCATCTCCGCTCTGCTCAGCGCCATCGTGCAGGATGAGCCGCTGAAAATGCGCCGCCTTGCCGACGTGCTGCGCATTGACGTTGCCAGCATTCACGGCATGTGGGTGCTCTATGCAGAGGGCATGGCGTGGCAAAAAACGGCCGTAGAGACCTTACGCCTGAATCTGCACATCCACTGCCGTATTGTGGTGGCGGAGGAGTATGAGGGCTGCGTGGTGGCCTTCTTCGATGATGACAGCCTCCCCAGCGACCTTGGTAGCGCCGTGGTGCGCCAGCTGGAGGAGGCGGAGATTCATGTAACCATGTGCGAGTGCCGCAATCTGGTTGATACCACCGACGTGCGCACCGCCTACTTGCTCAGCCGCAATTTTCAAGAGGCCTGTCGCCAGATTTGGCCTGCCGGTCGCCGTTTCAACCGACAGGAGCTGCGCTTTGCGGCTGCTGTGAGTGCTGTCATCGCCGAGGGAGAAGCCGCTATTGGTGAAGTGCTCTCGCCGCTGAACCCTATCCGACTGCAACGGGACGGCGGTGAGCTGATTACCACCCTCACCACCCATTTTCTAGACTGCGAATACAGCGTCACCCGCACTGCCTCCGCCATGTTCCTGCACAAAAACACCATCAAATACCGTCTGGGTCGCCTGACAGAAATTATGGGATATCCGGTCGCCAAGCAGCCTGAGTGCTTCGACTTATACCGTGCGGTGGCACTGAAGCGGATGCTTAAGGAATAGGGAAAAACATAAACCTGATACCCGTGAATATTGCAGGAGAGCCGTTGCGCCCGCTGGTGCGCAACGGCTCTCCTAAGTGAAGGTGGGAACAGGAGAATGAAAAGAGCTGTGCCCGAAGGGGCGCAGCTCTTTTTTTATTTGTAGAAATCTTATCGCCCGCTAAAGAACACATGAAACTCTCCTGCTGCGTCTCCCGCCAGCGTGTTGACAGCGTCCTTGGCAATCTGAACATTTTCGCCAATGGAAGCCACGAGGAACACATAACTCCCAACCTCAACCACAAAGCTCTCATCAGGTGCCACGCAAATCCAGCGCCCCGAGTCAAAGCCCTTGGAAATCAACTCTTTTACGGCTTTCGCATCCTCCGGATTGTTGCACTGTACGGCGGAAACCTGATGAGCATGAGTGGAAATGGCAGCCACAGAGCTGGTAGCATCGATGACATATTTGTCAAAGTCGGTGGTGGTCAATCCGAGAAGGCCGGTCACATTTTCTGCCGTAACAGGGTCAGAAAAACTCATGATATCCAGCTTCATGGTGGCCAGCAATTCCTCTAATGCCTCAGCGCTGGAGCCGGTAAAAACTTCAGCAGCCGGGGTATTATTTGCAGGAGCGCCACAGGCAGCAAGTAAAATGGCAAGAGTCAGCACAAGGCTGAGCAGAGAGAGGGTACGTTTCATATGTATCAAATCCTTTCAGTCGCAGAATGAGTTAAAATATCTATCCTTTACAAAAGGTTTGACGATATGCAGGGCTTAAAGTTCCACGGTACCTTCAAAAATCATCCGTACAGTGCTAAACATATGAACATGACCATCTGCGGCGACAGTGACGTGCAAATCGCCGCCCAACAGCTTCACAGTCACGGTTTCACCCACTGGGCAGTGACCGTTGAGAATCGCAGCAACTACAGCGGCGCAGGCGCCGGTGCCGCAAGCCCAGGTCTCGCCGCTGCCTCGCTCCCATACTCTTGCCCGCAGGGTATTGCGGTCAATCACCTTGACGAATTCCGCATTCACCCGCTCCGGGAACAGCGGATGATGCTCAAAAGCAGACCCCTCTGTCTCCACATCCATGGTGTCCACATCGTCCACAAACATCACCGCATGAGGATTGCCCATGTTCACGCAGGTCATATGATAACCCTTACCAATGTCCACTGGCTGGCTGATAATTTGCTCGCCCTCCAGTTTCACCGGAATGGTTGCGGGATGGAGCTGATACTGACCCATATTTACGCCGGCGGCTCGTACCTTGCCGTACTGCCACTCTAAATCCACGGTTTTGATGCCGTCGTCAGTCTCCACAGTAATCTCGCTGCCGCTGATATAACCCTTGTCGGCAGCGTATTTGGCAAGCAGGCGGATGGCATTGCCGCTCATGGAGCTTCTCGTGCCGTCCACGTTGAACATCTCCATTTTGAAATCTGCCACATCGGAGGAGTACAGCAGAACCACGCCCTCGCCGCCGATGCCGTAGTGCCGATGGCACAGGCGCACGCCGAGGCCGGCGGGATTGCCAATTTTCTGGTTTGTGCAGTCAAAGCAAATGTAATCATTGCCGGCAGCATGGAGTTTGGCAAAGTGAATCACCTGATGCTCGCTGCGCCGGTCGTTGATATCCACCAGCTCGATGTTTTGCTGGGAGTAGCGAGAGAGCAGGCAATCTGCCAGCGCATTGGCTGTGTCGATGCTGGTCAGGGTGGGAATGCTGCGCTCAATGGCCTTGCGGCGCATGCGCACGCTGTCCCGCCCGGGCTGGCGACCCTTGGAGGAGGTGGAAATTACATAGGCGATTTTCCCCGCATCCATCAGGTCAAACATGGTATTGTCGCCGGTAAACAGCTTGGGCACAATTGTGACAGGGAAGCCAGCCGCAGTCAAAATAGCCGCATTGCCCTTGGTGGCATAGAGGGGGCAGCCAAGCTCTACAAATTTTTTCGCTACCTCGTGAATCTCTATACGATCCTGCTCCTTCACGCTAAAGAGCACGCCGCCCCGGCGCTCCATCCGATAGCCTGCGGCAACCAAACCCTTGAACAATGCCTCAGAGAGAGTCGGCGCCACACCCAGGGTTTCGCCAGTGGATTTCATTTCCGGCCCCAGAGTGGTGTCCACATCGGTGAGCTTGTTGAAGCTAAACACAGGCACCTTTACCGCTGTATAGGGTGCCACGGGATAGAGTCCGGTGCCGTAACCCATGTCGGCGAGCTTCTCGCCCAGCATGGCCCGTACCGCCAGTTCCACCATAGGAACGCCGGTGACTTTGCTCAAATAGGGGATGGTACGGCTCGAGCGGGGGTTGACCTCAATGACATAGAGCGTACCTTCAAAAATCAGGTATTGAATATTCACCAGACCCTTGACTTCTAGCGCCTTGGCCAGTTTCTCCGAACACTCGGTGACGGTTTGGAGCATATTGTCATCCAAATGGAACGAAGGGTACACTGCAATGGAGTCGCCTGAATGTACACCTGCACGTTCAATGTGCTCCATCACGCCGGGAATGAGAATATCGTCCCCATCGCAAATGGCGTCCACTTCGATTTCCGTGCCCATCAGATAGCGGTCAATGAGAATCGGTGCATCCGGCCGACCACCTGCCAAAATCACGTTCATGTACTCAATAATATCTTTATCGTTCCATGCGATAATCATGTTCTGTCCACCCAGCACATAGCTCGGCCGCATGAGCACGGGATAGGTCAGACTGTTGGCGGCCTTAATGGCTTCTGCTTCGGTGAATACGGTCATACCCTTAGGGCGGGCGACATGCAGACTCTCCAGCAGCTCGTCGAACTGCTCTCGATCCTCCGCCATGTCGATGCTGTCGGCGCTGGTGCCGAGAATGTTGATGCCCTTTTCCTTGAGGAAATGGGTCAGTTTAATTGCAGTCTGTCCGCCGAAGGCGACCACCACGCCCACCGGCTTTTCAACCTCTAAAATCCCCCACACATCCTCATCGGTGAGGGGCTCGAAGTAGAGGCGGTCGGCAGTGTCGAAGTCAGTGGAAACCGTCTCCGGGTTATTATTGATGATAACAACCTCGTAACCTAGCTTGCGCAGCGCCCACACGCAGTGGACGGAGGCATAGTCAAATTCGATGCCCTGCCCGATGCGGATGGGGCCCGAACCAAAGACTACGATGGTGTTTTTCGGATTCTGGCGCAGAGCCAGATAATTGGCCGCCTCGTTGTCGCCGGTGTAATCTCCGTAAAAATAAGGTGTTTCCGCATCGAACTCACCTGCGCAGGTGTCTACCATTTTATAAGTCGGCAGCATGGGTGTAAAGCCGCTTGCGCCGTAGCGGGTAAGCACCTTGTCCGGATAGCCCATGAGTTTGGCTTTTTTGTAAAGCACCGGGGTCATCTCTTCGCCCTTGATGCGTTGCTCCATATGCACCAGTTTTTGAATTTTATGCAAAAACCACATGTCAATCGTGGTAATGCGGTTGATTTCTTCGGTGGAAATGCCCACCTTCAGTGCAGCGTAGAGTGCGAATAGCCGCAGGTCGTCGCAGACATGAAGTCGCTCCATGAGCTCATCGTAGCTCAACGCAGCAAAAGGTGCATAGTTTAAGTCCTGCAAGCCGATTTCAGCACCTCGCACCGCCTTCATCAGCGCCGCTTCAAAGCTGGGCGCAATGCTCATCACTTCGCCTGTGGCCTTCATCTGGGTGCCTAAAGTGCGCTTGGCGTAGACAAACTTATCAAAGGGCCACTTGGGGAATTTTACAACCACATAGTCAATGGCGGGCTCAAAGCTTGCGCTGGTGCGGCCGCCGGTCACTGCGTTTGGAATTTCCGGCAGGGTATAGCCCAGCGCAATGCGGGTGGTTACTTTTGCAATGGGATAGCCGGTGGCCTTGGAGGCCAGCGCTGAAGAGCGGCTCACCCGGGGATTTACCTCAATCACCGCATAGTCAAAAGAATAGGGGTGCAGTGCGAACTGAACATTGCAGCCGCCCTCGATGCCCAGTGCACCAATGATTTTCAGCGCTGCTGAGCGGAGCATTTCGTACTCTTTGTCCGCCAGTGTCACCGCAGGCGCAATGACGATGGAGTCGCCGGTATGCACGCCCACCGGGTCAAAGTTTTCCATGGAGCAGATGGCAATGGCATTGCCGTCTTTGTCTCGGATGACTTCAAACTCAATTTCCTTCCACCCTGCAATGCACTGCTCCACCAAAATCTGGTGGATGGGCGAAGCCTCGAGGCCTCGCACTGCAATCTCTCGTAGCTCGGCTTCGTCGGCGGCAATGCCGCCGCCGCTGCCGCCCAAGGTAAAGGCGGGGCGAACGATAATGGGATAACCTAAATCAGCAGCGAAGTCTAATGCGCCTTGCAGCTCTTCCGTGACCACCGAAGGAATGCAGGGTTGGTCGATGGACTCCATTGTCTCCTTAAAGAGCTTTCTGTCTTCCGCCTTGTCAATGGTTTCAGGGCCGGCGCCCAGCAGGCGCACACCGTTGGCCTCCAAAAAGCCGTCCCGGGCTAGATCCATTGCCAGATTCAGGCCGGTCTGTCCGCCGAGAGAAGGCAAAATGCTGTCCGGCTTCTCTTTCAGAATGATGCGGCGCAAAACCTCCGGTGTCAGCGGCTCAAGGTAAATATGCTCTGCCATTTCGCTGTCAGTCATAATAGTGGCCGGATTGGAGTTGACCAACACAACGGCCACACCTTCTTGCTTGAGCACTTGGCAGGCCTGTGTGCCGGCGTAATCGAACTCGGCGGCCTGTCCGATGACAATGGGGCCGGAACCAATGACCAGTGTACGCTTAATACTTGTATCCTTAGGCATTGTGGGTGCCCTCCTTGTCCATCAAATCCATAAATTCGTCGAAGAGAAAACCAGTGTCCAGCGGACCGCCGCAAGCCTCCGGATGAAACTGCACGGAAAAGGCCGGACTATTGAGATAACGCACACCCTCACAGGTACCGTCGTTCACATTGCGAAAAAGGGTTTTTGCATGTTGTCCGAGCGCCTCGTCCACCACGCAATAGCCGTGGTTCTGGCTGGTGATATAAACCTGCTTGGTCTCTACGTTCTGCACCGGCTGGGTTGCGCCCCGATGGCCGAATTTCATTTTGCGGGTGCGCCCGCCAG